>Ga0209208_10005841_pt1 | contig 17056 bp, 11 predicted proteins | sample S1TSphfallax_3_FD_187694 | JGI IMG/M metagenome (GOLD analysis project Ga0209208, IMG submission 187694) | Host-associated microbial communities from peat moss isolated from Minnesota, USA - S1T2_Fd - Sphagnum fallax MG (SPAdes) (version 2) | ecosystem: Host-associated > Plants > Peat moss >...
GTCGATGCATAGCATGTGAAGTAGATCGTGAAAACACGGAAAAAAAACACAAGACTTGTTGATACATAGCTTGTGAAGTAGATAAGGAAAAAAAAGGAAGAAAACAAAACTTCTCACTACATAGATCGTGAAAACAACGGAAAAACAAGAAGGACGTAATTATTATTTCATGCTTCTGTCTCGAAAAAAACAGACATTTGTCGATACGAAGCTTGCGACGTAGATAGTGAAAACGAAGGAAAAATAAGGACGGAAGTATCTATTATTTCGTGCTGCTACAAAACGGAAATTGTCGATACAGAGCTTGCGAAGAAGATAGTGGAAAACAAGGAAAAATAAGAAGTACGCAAGTATTATTGTTTTCATATTTCGAAAGAAAACAGAGATTGTAGATACATAGCTTGCGAAGTAGATAATGAAAAAAAATGGAAAAAGAACAACGACTCAAGTATTGTTATTTCATGTCGTCTCGAAACAAAATTAAAAACAAAACTAGAAAAAAAATTGTCGACACAGAGCTTGCGAAAATAGATAGTGAAAAGAACACCGACCGCGAAGAAGTCGTTCTCCATTTGCTGTTTGTCAAGGTCCCATAGATTCATGTGAATCTCCAGCTTTTGCTTCAGAATCTCATTCTCTTCTTGCAGGAATTCTTTCTGAACGTTGTTTTTGTTGTTGTAACAGCGGCGCAACTCCGATTCCGCCATTTCTGAAACCCTGCTCCTATGTTCACAAATTACACCACATCAGAACATCCTGAAGCGCTCGACCAGAACAACACTCCCAACTGAGGAGTTCGAAAGAGACACACACACGACAAGACCAACAAGAGACGCCAGCGCGGGGAACTCAAGAATTTTATATAATTTATATGGAACAATATAAATGCAATCTTGTATTGATTTGCTATGAATCAATGTCAAAACAATGCTACTAGTTGTTTCAACACTTATCAAATGCAAGATTTGATTTATATTGAATCAATGTTTGTTATTTGCCCATTTGATATTGCAGCATTTCATAGGATTGTATTAATGTTGTGACAATGAGTACCATTGTTTTAACATTTTTAATGTGTTGATTTTATGTGATATGCAACAACATTGAAAATTCATTTTTATGAAGGTTGTAACAATGACAATTCAATAGCTAATTAATTTGTGTTGTCTCAGCATTGATAAGATCTTATTCATTGAATGTGTGTTGAAAAAATGTAAATTATGTCAAAACAATCCCAATGCTAACTCAATACATATTGTTATGATGTTATCAACATATTGTATCAATTACCATATCAGTATTGAATATTCAACATATAGTCATCAATTTGATGACTTATTAATGTATGTTGTGTCAATGTTGGTCATATTTTTTTCATTGGATTAATATTGATAAGATGTCAAATATTTTAGTATTATATCAATGCCATTTCAAGACATGTTGTTACAATGTCACCTTAACATCATATCAATGATTGTATCAACATTGAACGTTGAGCATATTGTTAAGGTGTTGTAAAAGCACTCGTACAAAGAGGGGGCAAGTTTGTGATGTATAATGAATCTGGAAATTGATATTTCAATTCAAAATTTATTAATTGATTATAAAAATGGACATTTTAGTTTTGAATATTTTTATATGAATATGAAAATTCACATTTCAACTCTGAAAATTTTGCATTTAAATTTTAAATAATCATTTGATTTGAACTTGAAATTTCAATTCTAAATTATTATTTTGGCTTCCCAAAATTAATACTTCACGTCTGAAAATTATTAATTGAATTTAAAAATGGACATTTCAATTTTGAATATTGTTACTTGAATCTGAAAATTAACATTTCAATCCTGGAAATTTTTATTTAAATTCAAAAACATTATTTCATCTAAAACTTGATATTTGAATTCTAAATTATTATTTTCGAATCTAGAAATTAGTATTTCAATTCAAAAAATTTATTAAGTCTAAAAATCGACATTTTGATTTTAAATATTTTTTATTTGAACTTGAATTTTGATATTTGAATTCTAAAGTTTTAAAATTCAAATTTTAAGAATTTATTTGACTTGAAAGTTGAAATTTCAATTCCAAATTATTATTTTGGATTCTTGAAATTAATATTTCAATTCAGAAAATTATTAATTGAGTCTTAAAATGGACATTTTAATTTTGAATATTATTACTTGAATCTGAAAATTGACATTTCAAATAAAATTTGTTATTTAACTTCAAAAAACTTATTTGATCTAAAAATTAATATTTGAATTCTGAATTACTATTTTGGAATCTTAAATTTATATTTTAATTCAAAAAATTGTTGATTGAGTTTTAAGGGTTTTGTTTATTAGAATACATAATAAACCACTTTTATAAATGATTATGTTTATTAAAGATAAGTTACACTAAATAATTATTGTTGTAACAAGGATTGTATATTCTATAATTTATATTATTACACTAGAAGAGATTAATTAATGTGATTAATGTGACATTACTTTAAAATCATTGTAATTACTTCAGATAAGAATTAATTAGTATTTGCATAATTATTTTCTAATTAAACACAATTATTCACACTCTATAATTTATAACTTCAAACCTAAATTAAAATTTTGAAAACATTATAGTGTAGTTAAAATAGTTGTTTGACTGATTTTAATTTCATGAAATATTATATAATATTATTATTTTAAAAAAATTATGTGATTAATCATCTATTATAAATATTGTTGATTTGAATTCCTTCAAAGAAATTGTACTTGGCCTTTTACTGAACTTCTTAATTCTTCCCAAGGAACTATTGACCTCCATGGTGTATATGAATGTAGAAGTCACGGTTTGCAACATAATATACGGTGCTGGTGTGAAAGCATGTGTAGCAATAGGTGTACCCCACTAATTAAACCCTCCAAATGGATTTTGATGCACTATTGATGTAATGTAACCTGAACTTAAATTCTGGGTAAGAGTTATATTAAATGACGGTGGTGCTGTAGACACTTGATGGTACTGTCGTGAAGATCATGAACTCAAAGAAATCGGTTCAAAAGATTGTGTGTTACTTCGTAACTGATACCTGGGCTTTGGTTGAACGGTAGTGCTTTCATCATTCGAAAACATGGTGTTGTCCCATGCCCCAAAATTTTGTAACAATACAGAACACTAGCTACAAAGCTTTAACACAACGTACAATTTAAGGATTACAGTGCGTCCATGGGGATGAACGGTGAATGGATGTTTTTGAATGGACGCCAATGGATGGATGGAACCAAACAAACAGATGGCGACGGATGTCAGACGGAATGGCGATGGACATTGAACAAAACGAAACGAAACTTTCGTCGAACGGAATGGAACTATTGTCAGACAAAATGGATTTACGATCGGATGAAACGAAACTGTCGTCTAACGAAACTAAACTATCGTCGAATGGAATGGAATTACCATCAAATGGAACTTGGACGAACGTCGGAGGGAAATCTGATGAAAAAACAACAAACATCCAACAAAAGTCGAACGAACATCATCTGTGACATCAAATGGACGTCAACTACACTAACCCACGACGTGGCAGCCAGTGACTATGGCAGCATTACAATGCAAACTCTACAACAATGGTGGACACTAACGCGACGAACACCGCATTGCTGCTCACAACGTTGTAGCTCGTGGTGCTACGTTACAATGTTTTTTTTATTTAATTTTTTTATTTCACACTACACCCAGCTACAAGGGTCTTCAAGGGGGTAGCCTCTGCATAAGAGAAAGAACATGTCTTTGCAAAAGAGAGAGAGAGAGAAATGGTTGGTGAATTGGAGCTCAAGTATGGCATTAATTACATTAAGGCATTTGCATTCAAACAACTGGCTCGTTATGTGCACTATGAGGCATTGGATGTTTATGAATAACATTCTCCGAGGATTTTGGGCGTCATTTAGATCCCCAATCTAGCTTATGCTAAAGCCATCGCCAGTGCCTCTCAAATATTACAAATTGTCATTGCACATCATGGGAATGTGCCCAATAATCCAGATCTGGTACTTACTTCAGTAAACCTTTCTCCTCAATAATTCATTATTGTTATCGCAAACATTCCCCCCACCAACGATGCACCAGCTTTTTCTGATCTAGTGGGGGAATTCTTTCGAATTCTTGAATTGGAATTTCCCATTAAAAGTTCTAAACTTTTTTTGTAGCTTGCCACTTTCTCTTGGTAGAAAGAGGAAATGCTCAAGATGTTTTACAGGAAGCTTCTTAAGCTTAAAAAAGACTCATAGCATCACAGACCTAGAAGTTGCCAATTGGTATCTTCATTCGTTAGAAAGTATTTTGACACTCCATGTGAAGGTTTTGCAATGAGTTTTTGTAGAATTTGGAGATTCATACATTTTGCTAGATGAATTCAACATTTTTGAAAAGTTGGAACTGGCTCATGGACACTATGAGGCTAATACTATGAGGCTTCCATCATGTTCAAGGCCTTAACCTCCACCAGTTGCGCCAACCAGATTGTCACATTCTTTAAGGGTTAAAACGATGCACTCAACTACACCCATCCTACCTTCTTGCAACTACTATGGTAATCCTACCCACAAAGTTAATGAGTGCAACATGCCCTTCAAGGATCTCTTTTGTGATTATTGTGAAAAAGAGGGACATTAGGAAGTTGTCTATTTTGCCAAGTTCTTGGAACAGAAGCAACTCTGATTACCATAGCAAAATTTACCAACATCTTTAGCTACCCCTTAACCAAAAGCTAAGACACCTCAGCCTTCAACTTAGGTTTTCCCCACTAAGGGTAATTCGAATAAGAATGTTAAGAAGAAAGAACACAATGCTGACAAGATGGAGGTGTTTCAACCCCATGCCGCTCAAGTTCAAATTCTACAAAATGAACTCAAATCATTAAGGGCCCAACTTGTTAATCTAAAAGCAAGTCTTCCCAACCAACTAGTCATTCCCAACTTGTAGAAGGTTCAGGATCAAGGGAGGGACCTCCTAGGTCATTTTATGGCCTTTCACACGATGCCATGGTTGGGGAGTATGTTCTTTCTAATGCACACAATTTAAGTCTTGCACCAAAATTTGCTATTTTTTTTGCCCTTCTTCTTTTGCGGCATAAGAAGCTAATGTGGCAGCTAAAGTTTTTACCACTAGGTAGGTAATTTAGACTAATGGACTTGCAACATAAAAGAGGAACGCACCTTGTTGGCAAGGGGGGAGGAGACTACTACACCATAAGTTGCTAGGGCATCAAATTTTTGTGTCCCAGGAGTACATGTACATCAAGAAAACACACAATTTTCCACTAATCAATTTATGGAGTGCCAACTTCAAATGCGTGAAGTGGCTCAAAAGCTTGTGAGTACACCATTGTTTAGTTTTCAAGATTTGAAGTTAAGCACCAGGGACATAATTATAGTACTAAAGGATACCCTGAACACTACATTAAGTCCTCTACCAATCTCGGATCCACATGTTATAAGCGTCCCATCCAACACCTTGGAGAGACATTCAATTGGCCCACCTATTGTAGATGGCATTCATAATCTAGTCATTAATTCTAGCATGGCTAAACTTGTGGGCTCTCCTACCTCTGATTCTACATTCACATATCAGAAGGGAGCTAAAAACACCTCACTTGTGGATTTGTTACTCAGCAAAGGTGTTGTGAATAACCATTCTCTACGCAAAGTTTTTCACTCATTTCCAAAGGTGGTGCCAAGTGAGAGAACTTCCATCGCCACCGAAATTGCCATTATTGACAATATTGAATCAATAATCTAGGTGGGAGGACATACACCCAGAGTGGTACTTCTTGATATAGGTGCCCAACTAATGATTCTTAGAGTTCAATTCGTTAAGAAGATGGGCATGCTTGACTCCAAACTATGAAAATCTATGTGGCAAATTCGCACTGCTAGTGGGAGTGTAAAAGATGTACTTGGCGAGAGTTTTGATTTGATTGCACTTAATTTCAATGGAGGTACAGATTAGGAGCTCTACCTACAAGTAAGATGTTTACTCATTAATGTAACCAGTTACGATGTGTTCATTGGGCAAAAGGCCCTGTTTCTACCAGGTTTCACAATTGACAATTGGTTTGAACATGCGTACTATCGAATGGATTAGGAGATTGATGGCCACCACTTAAGATACATACCCTTTGATTTACATGGGAACCATAGTCCTATGGCTCACCATTGTATGCTCAAGAAAACACACACCATTTCCTACATCTAACAAGCTAGCCATGAGTGGATAAAGGGAGATGAGGAGGAGACACCTTACGCTTAAGCTATTGAAAACTTGAGGGTGGTTCCTATTGACATTCAACACGAACCAGAGGTTTTACAAAGGTTCAAAGCAGCCCACGAACCCTTGGTCGAAGCTCTGTTTAATTTTAAGAACATGGAAAGCCATGGCAAACTGATTAAGTTAGTACTTTGTCAATTGATCACTTAAACATCACCTAAGGAGGGGATTACATTGCTAGAACTTTTTGGTGGTATTGGTACAAGTCTCGAAGCCCTATTACAATCAAGGATGGTGGTTTGGAGGTATTTCTACGTAAACATTGATCCTATTACAAGGCAAGTGGTGGCATCGAGAATGATGGAGCTCAGATCTAGATTTCCACAATAGTTTGCAACCACCACATGGAAGGCCAATTTCATGTTCTTGCCTTTCAACATACAACTAATTTAGAAAAAACATATGGAATTATTTAGCCTCATGGACCTCATCATTTCAGGTTGGGAGCGTCAAGGATTTTCAATAGCTAGATTTGGAGAAGGCTTGAGTGACACAAGATTTGGTCTTTTCACGGACATGGTACGATTGATCACTTAGGCCCAATTCATTTATTTTATGTTTGGTTATGTAATTGAAAACACTCCTTTTTAACTTGACCAAAGGGAGAAAGTCCAGGAGCACTAGACACTAGTCAAACATTACCTTGGAAAGCCGGTCCTATTCGATGCGATAGAATGTCGTTCCTATGTGCACTAATTGCGCAACCGGTGGACCAACCTTGCGCCACTCTCAATTCTGCAGTTGGCTTTGAGATACACCATTAGAGACCCCAACCTACAAGTTTTTCACATATTGGATGATTAGAACTCCTGCCAACCAATTACAAGGTAAGAGAAACCTCGGTTTCTTGCGAACACAATAGGAAAACCAAGAGCTACTTGGCCCACTTTTGTTTCCTTCCTAGGAGCACACGCCTTTTAGGGAGATAGACCAAGCTTGGTGTATCGTCATGCTTCAACCACTTGAGATGAACCAAGCCCAGAAGAAAGAGAAAGGGCTATGGGGTTCCAAACTGGCACTACTAGTCACACCAAGGTGACTAAATTGGAATGTAACGCCCTACTAGGGAGAGGCATCGACCTGAACTCCCTTACATGGTTGTTGGTAACCTATGTACTTTTTCAAATGTACACAACACCAGCAGTAATTTAATTAGCTTATAGTTCTAGCGATGCGACTACATGGCACCCCAACTAAGTACATTTGCCTATCTTCAACACTTTACACTTCACTCTTAGTGTTGGGGGGGAAAGGAAGTACCATGTAATTTGACTCAAGTTGTTTTTGATACACCTAGAGGTACATCAACTCTTGGAGAAACAATTACAATGATGAGTTCTTAAGCTCCTTGATATACTCAAATGTGAGTCTAAAGTGAAGACAACAGGAAAGTAAAGAGTTGGGACACGTTCCTTAGCCCGTAGCATTTTGGGGGTAGAGTGACATGCTGGAGTTTCGGGATGGGATTAGGAAGAATGACAAGCATTTAATCACTCACATGAACCTACATAAAACTAAACAACAAGTTGGTTAGTGCATAGTTGGAGCACTTTTGGTGCTAGGACGAGCCACGGGCAACCTTGGATTCACAAGAATCACCACGGTCTAGAATTAGGGGAAGTCACCATCTTCCCCCTTATAATATACTTTATACCTTTCCATGGGGCCCACATCCAAATGACATTTTCTCCTGAGACTCCCATAATTTTGGGGCCCAATAACTTTGCGTGCAGACCTCCAATTGAAATGAAGTCTTAAGAAAAGTTATAGCCCTCATCGAAATCTTTCCAATGGTATGTTGCACGCCACCTTCATGCAAGGAAATCGGGTCGATTCTTGACTTTTAGTGGTTGGGAGTCAAGTTGCTAATTTGATTCATGGCCTTTCTTTTGGCCATAACTTATGTTTTAAGTGTCCAAATGGGTCATTTTAGCCCATTTTAAACATCTAAGTTTTATTAGTTTTCCAATGATATAAAGAACTCTTCAATTCAATGGGATTTGACCCTTACAATCGCTCCTTGAAGATTTGGGAGTCCATCGGGACTTTAACTCCCAAACTGGGAGCTCACTTGGGAGTGTGTGGGTTCATTCCCTCATACTTTCTTGCACTCCTGGGAACATGAAATGCAACTCTCAGGCTTCCCTTTTAGCTTGCGCCTTCCCAACCCTTGCTTTGGTCGCGAGCCCAAGGCTAAGGTTACGACATACAACCTTTTATGAATATGCGTAGTTGGATAATGGAGAACCCAATACACCAAGTTCTTCAAACACACTTTCCAACTCCATTCCATGTGTTTCCAACTACCTTTTCATTATGGGGAACTAGCTCACCAAGAAGGAGAAAGACTAGGTCACAAACTTGCTAATTAAGTATGAAAATGTGTTCATATTCTCAATGAAAGACTTAAGAAGGTGTAAGACCATGTAATTTTCTATAGACTTTACATATGAGACACCCATCTATTGGAGGAAGCATACGTTGAGCAAACATGAGTGGGAAATGGTAGATGAAAGATGCAAAGAGCTCCATGAGGTTAGTCTCATTCAACCATGAAGTTTTGATTTCACAATTGTTACAATAATGCCAACAAAGAAAGATTTGGTTGGATTATGGATTGAGAAAAAGATGTGCGAGGATTATAAGCCTTTGAACTTGGTTACACCTTAGGACAAGTGCCCCATGCCCATCCTTGAAGAACTGTTTGATAACATTAAAGATTCAAACATTTTCACAATTGTGGATCTGAGGCAAGGCTTTAACCAAATTATGTTCATTGTGAAGGATCGCAAGAAAACAACATTCCATGGGAGCAACAAGTTGTGGGAATGGCTTATGATGCCTTTTAGATTCAAGAATGCACCTGTCCTCTTTCAACGAGTCATGGATCAAGTTCTTGAAACGGTAGAATTCTTGAAGTGCTACATAGATGATGTCCTAGTGCATAGCAAAGGACTCCTGCAGCATTTGGCTCATCTTGAGAAGTTATTTAAGAGGCTCCATGAAGTCAATATGAAGATCCATTCGAAAAAGTGTGAGTTTGTTGTCACCTCAGTAGTCTACCTTGGACACAAAATTTTGCCAAATGGTATTATGGCTCATTGGGCCAAAGTAGTAGACATTTTGGAGATGCCCAATTCTACATCAGTTCACACTTTGAGGAGCTTCATTGGACTATGTAATTACTACAAGATTTATCTCCAAGACTTCAATACTAATATTCATCTTTTTTATGCATTGTTAAAAAAGGATGTTGTTCAAACATGGAGTGAAGAGGTTCAAGAAGCTTTAACACACTCAAGGAAAAGCTTTCAGAGTTCCCCATTCTAAGAAGATTTGATTTCAACAAAGTTTTCATTCTACACACTGATTGGAATGCTCTTGGCATTGGTGCTATTTTTGGCCAACTTGATGAAGAAGGCAAGGAATATGTTATCGCCTATACATCCCAAAACAACAACAAGGCTGAGAACAACTACTCTTTATACAAAGGGGAGTGTCTTGTTGTTGTGTAGGCCTTCATACATTTCAGGCCCTATTTTTATGGCATCGAATTCACTTTGTATACCGACCACTAGCCTATCAAATGGTTGATGACCAATGATAAGCTTATTGGTAAGTTAGTTTGTTGGGCACTTATATTTCAAGAGTATAAGTTCAAGGTTATTCATTGACCTGGTATTACACATTAAAACGTGGATACCATGTCACAAAAACCTTTCACTACCTTTGAAGATTTCTCAAAAGCCGGGCAAGACTTCAACCAAATTCCAACACTATATATATCTTATGCATTTAGTTATCTTGCACTACTGCAATGTAACCTAGTTAAGCATCCCATTATGGATATATGGGAAGACTTGGACATTTTGAGGTTTCTTTAGCATGAAGAATACCCTACCCAAGTTACATCAAGTCATCGAGATCACATACAATAACGATCCAAACACTACTCATGGAGGGACAATCACCTTTTGTGATGTTTACGACAAGGCGATAGAGTGGTTCCTCCACCACATGAATGACCTGGTCTTATTCAGAAGGTACATTTGGAGCTTGGACACTTTGGAGTTAAGTGTACTTATAGCCTTCTCACTCCTCATTACCATTGGAGAGGTATGTATGTTCAAGTTTGAGACATCATTGCTAGGTGTGAACAATGTGATAAAGTGAGAACTTCCTTCTCCTTTCGATAATTCACACTTTTTCCACTCCCTATTCAGGGCATGTTTTATCGCTAGTCATGTGATTTAACTGGAGAGTTACCACAGACCTCCAAGGGTAATGTCTACATCATGATTATGATTGAGCATTTTTCAAAGTGGGTTGAGCTTGTTGCGCTCTCGAACAAGTCATCACACAACACCAGCCATGCTTTCTTATAACAGGTCTTAAGTAGGTTTAGGGATTGTGCTGAATGCCTTACTAATCAAGGAACAGAATTTAGAGGAAAACTCCAAGACCTACTTAACCATGCTCTCATTGACCATTGTCGGACTTCAAGGGATCATCCCCAAGCTGATGGCCTCGTAGAGAGGATGGTTTAAACATGCAAGAAGGGATTTTGGAAGATTTGCCTCACTGGGAACAAAGAGGATTGGGACCTGGCCCTACCTTACATCGCCATGGGTTATAGGATGTCCAAACATTCCTCTTTGTATCATTTCTCTCTTTACTTTCTACTTTTTGGGAAACATCCCATTCCACCTTCCTCCATTGTTGCTCAAATGGACCAAGTTGTGGATTTGGACTTCCCAACCATTTGGGTTAAGGTTATCGCAGACAGGGTTACTCTATTCAAGAGGGTTATGTCCATGGCCATGGAGAACTTGTCCATTGCACAACATCAATACACCTTACAGTATGCACACACACAAGGTGGTAGTTACAAACCTAAGGTGAGACAATTTGCTGTTGGTGATTTTGTGTATCTCTAGTGACAACCTAATGATACTATAAACACTTCTTCCATTCGCACTATCTTGAAGATTAAGGCGATCAGGCCTTTAAGTGCGTTGGAGTTGCAAATAGTTAACAGACGCACGATTCGAGATCACTCTAAAAACTATGCACCTTGCCACCTACTAAACTTGGATCCTACCATCATCACGTTGACTTGGATTCCTCCACTTGACTATCCATGTCAGATATGTTAGAGGATAAACGATGCTGATCAAATGTTGTTTTGCGATAATTGTAATGGTGGATACCATTTATTTTGCCTCAAGTCAAAACTCACTCAAGTTCTCGTTGGCATTTGGTATTGTTCATCATGTTCTCTTGCAGCACCTTGATTTCTACTCATACCATGCTATGTTTTTCCCAGCTTAGTTATGGGGGGGAATACATGAGAATTTCATCTGAACCTCGTCTTGTGCATTATATATATATATATATATATATATATATGCTTGCATCTCTTTTTGGTTGATTAGTTTCTACGTTTGATTATTTTTAGTCTTTTTGTTTAGTAGAGTTTACTACGGATTTACACCCTTATGACATCGTATGTCATGACATTACACGTCATGACAACTATCATGTTTGTATGCATGGCTTCATGCATGATGGCCGGTTACGGGCATGCCCATCATGCTTTTTAGGGTTAATGTACGTTATTAGGTGACTGTATGCTATTAGGTGCTTAGGGTTTCAATTTATTGGTGGTTATATAAAAGGCCAAGCCCTTCCCTTCTTTTTATTTTTCTAAAATTCTTTTGTTAGGGCCAGCTTCCTCCACAGTCAGAAAATTTCTTCCATACTCAAATAGGATTTCTAGATGCTCATGACGACCATTACACGACCACCATTTACATACACTATGTTTTCTTTCTTTCTTTGCAACTTAATAATACATGAGAATTTCATCTCGGCCTCCTCTTGTGCATTGTATATATATGTGTGCATATCTTTTTGGTTGATTAGTTTCTACCTTTGACTAGTTTTAGTCTTTTTGTTTAATAGGGTTTACTATGAATATACACCCTTACAACACCGTACGTCACAACACTACACGTCATGACACAATGAGTTGTTCATATGGATGAAGACACACATGGGTTGGGCATGGTAGATGATCACATGCCACCTTGAAGTGTTGCTAAAAAGGAAATGTGTTGTTGTTGATTCATGTTAAGGCTTCAAAAAGGAAAGGACATTGATCAACCATAAACCTAATAATTATGACTAGAGCAACAAGGGCCCAACTCCTTAAATAGGCTATTGGGGTAATGGTGGATGTCGATATGAGCTCAACACCACTGAAAGTTATTGGGAGGGAGGCTTATTTATGAGCTAAAGGTCCTTTTGGGCTATCAAAAGATCCTGGACCGAAAAGGCGTTTAAACATTTTATGGAGGGAGGAATTAAAGGAAATAAAGGATTCTATAAAAGTGGAAGATGGAGGTGTGCATCGTAAAATATACGATGTATGTTGCATGAAATAACAAGTTAAAATTACAAAAGCCACTTGAACATCACCCATTCTAGGGAGAAGGTCCACATGTTGAACATCCTCTTGCAAGGTTTCTTTGATGAAAGATGATGTGAAAATTACGATGCTTAGCAAAACCCCTAGGATTTTAATTCCTTTAGATGGGGTGGTAAATTGGGATGGGGTGTTGAAGTTTGGTGGTAGGCCAAAGGGTGACCATGCAATGCATTTATGAGGTTGTATGGAAAGACCTATTGCACGAAGTTCGGTCTGGAAATGTTCATAGGTACATGATACAATTGAAAAGGGACCTATGATGTGAGTGTTGTTTGCAATGGATGGAAATAAACAAGAAAGGAAATGACTAGATGTAGAACATAAAGCCCTAAAATGGGCTAAAGCAAATAGTGCCCCCCCAAAGGGACCCCCTTGACAAGTTTCCATGGTAGATGGGATGAATGACATCACCTTCACAATTACAATGACTATAAAAAAAAGGAGATTCAAATGCATAAAATGCACGAACAAAGGGGATGAATTGTATGATGTCCCCACCTGTTGCACGGAGTTTTTGAAATATGACCCCTTTTTAACATTAAATTAAAAGCATTTGCTATGTCCAGTTGAAAAGCAACCTAGTTGAGGTGAAGGTCTAAGATGCACTTAATGTTGTGGATTATTACTTCACAACCACCCTTAGTTGTAACTCCAAAATAATGTGGGGAAAACTGTGTTGTAAAAGCTTCATGAAATTAAAAACATAAAGTGCGGCTTGTGAATTGATATAATGCTTCCCCCACTATAATGGGATAAACTCCACTTGAAAGCTTGGTCATGGTTAAAAGGTGGGCCACTCCAAGGACACGTGCAATTTGGGTGGAATGTGGTCCTATGCAATATGAAAATAAAATTAGAACAACTAAAGGAATCCACTCCCTAAATCTTCAAGGTGAAAGCAATCCCATAGATGTTCAAAACCCATCCTAGAAATAACATTTGTTGATAAATGTAACATGTGTTGGAATGTTAATTTGAAGGAATTGAAAGAAAGTTTAAAGTCTTAATTTAATTTGTAGTTTTCAAGGAAAAGTAAGAAGTAACCATCTGATTCGAGGTGTAATGTGGTGAGAGTTGAGGTGGTGCTGGAGGACGTGGGTGTGGGAGAAAATGATGTTAAAACATGAACTACTCAAAAGTATTCCCTTGCACGGCCAAGGTGTCGTAACCCTAACCTTGGGCTTGCGACCAAGGTAAGGGCTTGCAAAGGTGTGGGCCTAGGAATCACATTTCATGCTCCCAAATGTATAGGAGAATGTGAGGGAATGAACTCACACACTCCCAAATGAACTCCCAATTTGGGAGTTGGAGTCCCAATGGAGTCTAAATTTTCAGAGGGCGATTGTAGGAGTCAAAACTTATTGGATTGAAGATTTCCTTATACCATTAAAAAGCTCTTAGAACATAGATGTCTAAAATGGGCTCCCATGACCCATTTGGGCATTTAAAATATAAGTTATGGTCAAAAGAAGGGTTGGGAATCAAATTGCCAATTTGATTCCTGACCACTAAATGTTAGGAATCGCCTTGATTTCCTTGCATTTAGGTGGTGTGCCACATACCATTGGAAAGCTCTTGATGAGGGCTACAACTTTGATTTAGACCTCACTTCAATCAAAGGTCTACACACAATGTTATGAGCCTCCACAGTTGCGGGAGTCCCAATTTAGGGAATTTCAGGACTCCAACTTGGGAGTCCCGGGACAAAATGACATTTGGGTGCTGGCCCTAGGGCTGAGCACAAATAATCCTATAAGGGGGAAGGTGATGGCTTCCCCCAAGTCTAGGTCGTGGTGAGTCTTGTGAATTTGTGTTTGTTCGTGGTTCGTCTATGCACCAAAAGTGCTTTAGCTACACACTAATCAACTTGTTGTTTGGTTTATGCTCATCCTGGTCCCCATCCCAAAGTTCTAACACACCCTTTTACCCCCAAAATGCTATGAGCTAAGGAACATGCCCAATTCCTTATCCTTATATTATTTTCACCTTTGGACTCGTAGTTGAATCTATCCAGGAGTTTGGGGGTGCATGACAAGGGTTAAACTATGGAGCAAACGTTTGTGAGTTGGAGGATCATGTTAGGGAAAAGGGATGGAATTTGAATAGGCCAACAAAATTTAGGCTTGTAAAAAAAACTTTTTCTACAAATTTTTCCCAATCACTTGCTAAAAATGCTTAAGTTGAATCCACATTTTCGTATGCCCTATTGCCCTACCATGAGTAGGCAAAACAAGACACCATTTGGGTAGTAAGAGAAACAAATGCCAAGTTGCCACATTATACGGGTCTTGTGTTAACTTACCCAATGGAAAACAAAATTCCACTTGTACATCACACCGTAGAACGATGGGGATGACATATAGCTGAGGATATAAATGAGGATGGCAAAAGCATGAGTGAAAAAACTTGGAGACACCTAATATTGAAACCCAAGTCCAAGTTGATGCAAATGGAATGGGAGTAAAGGAAGGTATTGAGTTAAGAAGATCATAAGGGTTAGGGTTGGATGAATTAAATGTCTAACAAGAGCGTTGATGATGAGTTAACCTTTGATGGATAAATTAACGCCCGCAAGTCAAATATGAGACTTTAAGTGGAGGTTGAAAGCGTGTTGAAGAAATGGGGGTAGGTTGAGGGGTATGATCAAAGTCATTTGTAGGGACCAATAGAGTGAAAAGGGGAAATTGTCTTAGTTGTGCATGATGAAAGGGGTTTGGGAAAGTGTAAGGTTGGGAACCCTCATTCACATGAAGGGTTGGGGTTGGTAGGGGGCACGAATAGGTGGTGTATGATATGTTAAAATTAGAAAGGTAATTAATGGGTGGTTTGTGGTTTGCATTGAGGATGAAATGGAGGATAGGTAGTTGGTGCCACATGATGAGGCGAATGGGCGATGGGAACTATGAGGTTTGATGAATTGGGGGACATGGGATGTTTGATGCCCATGTGGTAGGAAGTCTATTATGAACATGAGCCCCATTTTCTAAAATATACCTACCATTATAAGATAATTTTAAATCTACAGAATACATCACACAATATTAAACCAGATGAAGGAAAAAATGTAAGAAATTTTCCAAGAAGTCCTTTGTTAAGGCATTATGCCAAGGCCAAACCCTAACTTTGTTATGGGCCAATGTGTCACGATCACTAAGCTACTAGTTTCAACAAAACCTAAACATTTTAATACCCAAATATTAGATTGGGACCTATTTGCGCAATTACATATAGGTCCCAAGTTTTAAAGATTGCCTATTTCAACATGGTAATTTTAAACCTACAAAACCAACCACATAAGAGTGGACATATCAAATCGAAAAAAATAATGAATTGTTATAAACAAGCAAGTCCTATTTCAAAAGATAGTTGAACTTCAATTTTGACATAACCTTCGACATCATCATCCTTACTCTACTAGGTTTGAGACATCTTACATACTTTTAAAAGAATTATTATGCAAAAATTAAGGGCCCAAAAACTTTTAATATTTTATTCTTTGGACTACCCAACAAATGTAACACCCAATTTCAATAATAGAAAAACATTTTAGATTTAATCTTTTGCTTTTAAAAAAAATCTTAAAAAACATATTATTGGTGAATGACTAGCCATTAAATATTGATAAATTCACACTTACAACCCAACTAATATTGTGGTGAAGTCTCTCTTTGTGTAGTATAAACTTTTTATTGTGTTTAGTTTGAATATAATGACTAGATTCTTGGAGATAAAAAACTTTCTAAGCTTGTCCAAAGTATAAAATAAAGACCCACTACAAAACAAAACTGAGAAAAAAGAAAAACAAAAAGAAACATAAAACCTATCTACCTTTAGCCTCTTTACCTTTGTTGTCTATTGATGCCAGTGTTGTTGTCATTATCCTCCTCTTTTGCTCCAAGACTGGGAATTATTATTTTTTAGAACCTGCCCCAAAAACTAGAACCGATGATTCTCACGGAAAATTGAGAACCACCCAACACTTGACAAGACATGGTTCCCAATAGTAAGGTAGTGCGAAGTAAGAACTTTACAAGGAATAAAGGGCTGTCACTCTTTTTTTCCTTTATGAAAATGTGTGAAGGTCCTTTAGCAGGCTTCATTTCTCAGTTAACTGTACCCGTGAAAGCCTTCGTCCACTGTAAATTCATTTTTGGATTGCCATGGTTTGGCTTTTGGGACAAGTTCATGAGATTTTTAATTACAGAGTACATGGTCCCTCACCGATAGTCTAAAGTAGCCAGAATTTTGCTG
>Ga0209208_10005843_pt1 | contig 17052 bp, 18 predicted proteins | sample S1TSphfallax_3_FD_187694 | JGI IMG/M metagenome (GOLD analysis project Ga0209208, IMG submission 187694) | Host-associated microbial communities from peat moss isolated from Minnesota, USA - S1T2_Fd - Sphagnum fallax MG (SPAdes) (version 2) | ecosystem: Host-associated > Plants > Peat moss >...
TAGGGTTTCAAATTGTTTGTGATGGGTCGTTTAGAAGCATTGGTGGTGGAAGAGAGTTTTCGAGGAAAAACATATGGTACAAATATAGTGCGTTAGATCCAGAATTCTCGTGGCTGATCCGAAGAAGCAGCAGCCTGAACCGAACCGATTCTTGTGTATCGGAGTTGAAAAACAAAGATTTCCCAGTTTGGGTTGTGATGAAGAATCCCTGGCAAACTGTTATAGATTTTTATTTTTATTTTTATGTTTGAAGTACTAATTTTAGCTTGGACTTGATTGAGAAATCACGCGTGAATCGAATCGGCCGGGGAAGCTTCTTCTTGGCTTGGTGCAATTGGAGCTGGAGCAGATGGGAGGCGAAGAAGAAGAAGAAGAAGAAGACTGATGACTCGCGACAAAAATCAATAATGATGGCATGATTAGAACTGTGCGTTTTGCACGCTGGAAAAAAAAAAAAGAGGCAAAAAGAAAACGCGGATGGCTACAATGACGATAATTTGACTCCCTTCTAAATTAGTTCATTCCTCCTTTTGATTTTGATTTTGATTTTTGATCTGGTTGCAACTCCCAGGTTGCTTTGCTTCGCCTCTGCTTCTCTTTCAGTCTAAACCCTAAACCCTGGTCCAATCCCACTAATTGGCTTGGGTAGCTCACACTTTTGTTCCTGCAACCATATTGCTGGACCCACAGTTCAATACCTGCTGTTCTCATAAATTGGACTCCTTTTCTGCATGCAGACAAGTTACATCAAATGCCAAATACCCAAGTTCAAAGGGTCCATGTGACTTCGAAGATCAAACTCCAAAGACCCAAGTTCAAAAGATCAAACTCCAAAGATCCAAGTTCAAAGCTCAAACTCCAAACACCCAAGTTCATAGATCCAAGCTCTGGTTTTGCACCACCTCTGAAAGTATCCCAAACACTGGAAAACAGTAAGTGCAACACTTTGTCTATCAGGACTTTTTCTGTAATCTGTCCTTGTTTTCACAACACAGACAAAATTTAAAAACAGAAATAGTTCAATTACCCTTCAGCTTCCATCATTCTTCTATATAAAATTACAATGGAGAGAGAATGAGTGTGTGTTCAAAAAGCTGGTGCACTCTCTGTGATGCTGTGCTACAAGCACGAGAACCTAGTATGATCAAAGTTAATTGAGATGACAGAGATCTATGAAATTTGCACAGAAATTTATTTCCACGACCACAATTTGAAGGTAGCCTGCCACTGTCAAGTGCAGTCATAACCTTTTGAGAGTTGTTCTCACAAAGTGTCCAACCATCATCACCTTCTTCATCACGAATAGCAGTGACGAGCTGCCATGACTACCCACTTGACTTCATGAGCTCCCGATGTGGGTTTAGATAAGTATATATAATAATCATTTTATATCTCGTGTACATACCTGGCATCTTGCTTCTGATTGAATGTTAAATCTCTCAAGTACAGTATAAATTTGAATCATCTGCAGATGGCCTTGACCATCTACTCCAAATTTACTCACATTGTTATTCACTTCAATCCAGGTGGCCCAGCTGGTTTCTCCCACACCCTTGGCATTCTCTCCCATTGAAAATAGAGACTGGGATCCAAGTTGCCAGCACCAGCATAGAAATTTGAAAGCAGCATGCAGGCCTGCTGCATTGCTGCAAGTTTGCTTCAAGAACTCTGTCTTCTGATGCATTATCCCATTACCATGAATTATGCACCAAGGAAGCAATGCCCATCCACACAGGTTCATGCATTGGGTTCACAATGCCTATGCTCCCATATTTAGCATACATGGCAACAAGGTTGCTATGCCCCATCAATCACAGCAAATTTGCAACCATTTGAATGACCTGCACATGGACAGCCCTGCTAGTGGCTCTGTAGAGCACATCTATCAAATTGCAGAGAAAATCTCCACAACAGCAATTTGAAGATAACAGACAATGAGTGCAGTCATAACCTTATGAGACTCACTGGGACTAACTCACAAAGTGTCAGACCATCACCTTCTTCATCACAAATAGCAGTGACGAGCTCCCATGACATCCCACTGACTTCATCAACTCCCAACACTAGGTGAAGATCAGTATATAATAAATCCACCCAAAATCTGGGCAACCCACAATTTCTGCATCCTAAGTTTCTGTTGCATTTCCAAGAGCAACAGGAAGAGACTCACTCGTGGTCACAACAGCATCAATAGTTACCTCATTCAAGCTGCAAGAAGCTTGTGAGGGGTAGCAAGCTTGTGCCTTTATATATTTACAAAAGTCACAGGGCCTGGCTGGCTGCACGCATTCGTAATTTCATCTGAAGAAATATTTCCAACCCCTTCTGTGCTAGCCCACATTTCGCACATCCCAATAACATAGAAGTCAAAAGACCTTGTCACAAGAGGAGCAAGCATCTTGCTACATACCTGCTCTCCAAGCATTGTTCATGCTCCAGCAATTGGCACACTTTTCAATGAAGCTAGTCCCCACAAAAAACACACACATATCAGACACTCGTAACCACATTAAAGGATGATCTAGGGCATCTTTGATCAAACATCTCTCTGAGCATCCTTCCAACTCCTGCTGCATGTGGCACACATGTCAATGAAGCTATAGTTCCACCACAAAAACACACATGTATCAGAGGCACAAACCACATTATTGTAATGATGATCTGCTCCATAAGCACACCTGCACCACACCTGCAATTTCTTTAAAGTACCACCACTATTTCACATGTCCAGTAATGTGCAGAGAGCATATGATTTGAAAGGCCTATTTCTTGTTGAGCATGTTCCTTCTGCCTGAGCATAAAATCCTCCATGCTTGCTCCTTTATTTGGCATTCATGTCAATCATGATACTCCCCCTCCCCACAACAAAAAATATGTCTCACCTGCTGCAACAGCTCCTTGTTTTGTCAGGACACATGTGGTGTTGTTGTTGAATTTCTCCTGACAAAAGAAGCTATGGCATCTTCTTTCTCTGGTGTGTGACCTCCAATGCAGAGCCATCTTTTCTTTGCTTCCTCTTCTCTCCCATTAGGGTTTTTTCTTCTGTCAGTCATCAGCTGTAGTGCCTCCCTCCTGTTGTGGTCTTCTTCTTCTTCTTCTTCTTCATCTTGAAATCTGGATACCTTCGCATTCTTTCTGACCTATGACTAGAAATCCAATTCCTAGCCGATGATCAGCTGTGCATTTCTGGAATCCGCTACACAGAAATTCTGAAAGATGATGGCATGGAGAAACAGACCAGAACAAGAGATGGAAAGGTTGAGAAGATGATGTCGTAAACCTCCTGCGAGATAATGGCATTGAAACCTAAGCACATCCCTCACGCATTCAGGCAGGATCCCGACGCACTCCCACGGAAACCTAATTTACAGAAGTTGTGCTTGATGCCTAAAGCTTTTTTGTCTCCTTCCTTGTCTTCTGTCTGAGAGAGCAATCGAGGCGACGACGTCGACGAGCTAGCATGGAGAGATCGCGGCCGAAGGGCACAGACGGATCAGACTATGCCTACCGCATGACTATCGATAACAGTAAGTATTGCTCTTGTTGTTGTTCTTCTTCTTCTTCTTCTTGCTCTTGTTCTTGTTGTCGTTCACCATCTCTCGGTTCCCTCTGTTTTTTTCTGTGCTGCAACGGATGTGGAAATTGGAATCCAGTGTGGGCAATTGTTTAGGGTTCTGATGTGGAAGCGTTGTCGCAGGGTACAAGAGAGCAGCAGAGGGCAGGGCCCGCTTCCGCAAGTTCATATCAGCTCAGGTACAGACACAAACGCACAGAGAAACAGAGAGAGATCTGTGCTGTGCAATTGCCGGTCGTTGCTTCTGCTTTCTTCAAGAGAAACCTTAAGCCCTTTCTTCTTCTTCTTCTTCTTCTTCTTCGAGCATCTCAGGTGCAGGGAGATCTTCAGTGTATCTGTGTGTCATTTTGGTGGGTTTTTTTTGCTATAAAGAGATGATTGTGGTTGGTGGCAGGCGCTGCTACAATTGCTGAAAGCAACTTGGGCATGTTTGGCAGCACTGAACAGTGAGCAGCCCAGTATGAGTTTGGTGGCATCTTGCGGGTTTGGAGGTGCTGCTGTTGTGGTTGGAACATTTGGTAATTGTGTTTTGGAAAAAAGTTCTTATCTCTTTGTGTTGTTGTTGCATTTTTCCCCTTTTCTTTTCTTTGCATGCAATAAACATGCTGGTTATGGTGATGCTTGCTGGAGCACAACAAGATGATCTTCTGTTGCTGCAGCAACTCATCACCATTCCATAACCAGCAAGGAACCACATAGATAATTGCCTTCTTTCCATGCTAGGGAAATGACTCTCAGCTCTTCATATCATAACAAAGATACCGAAGCATGATCACATCGCAATATCATCAGAAGAAGATACTGAAGTACGATCATGTAGCAATATCATCAGAAGAATTCTCACCGCACCATAGAAGTGATAGTAATGTCAGTGCATTTTTCATCAACTGGGAGTACTGGAGAGAAGAAGATCGGTCAAATGGTAATTTGTTTTGGAAGCTTTTGTCATGGAGGACAGCAATGAAAGGAAGCGCTTCAAAATTGCTGAGAGCCTACATCTTCTTCACTGCCATAGCCATAATACTATCTCTTGTGCCTCTGATGTCAGGCCAAGATACTGGAAAGGTAAATGCCATTTGTCATACACTCTGTGTATTATCAGCTTTGGGTCAAAAACTAGAGACTTCTTTTCTCAATTCTGTATGCAATCTTGTGTGATGTTTTGTACTGAGTCAGAAGTAAACAGCATACTACACTGCTTTGTAGAAGCTTTTCTTGAAGTGTGGATTGATGACTGACAAAATCTCCTCTCTTTGGAATAGGGTTTATTAGGTCAGAGTGAAATCTTTCCTAACATGTTTGAAGTGCCACCTTTCTCTTTTGTAGCAAGGTAGGTGTGAATATAAAGCTTGTCAATTCACATGCCTCTATTTTTGTGACAGTGGAAGGACAGCATGGAGTACTTTCAAGTTACAGGTGACTACCAGAGAGTGGTCATGGCCAGTCTCAAAGGACTTCTAGAGCTAGCAGGTGCTTTGTTCTCTCAAAATTTCCATGTTGATTGTCTAGGGTAGATGACTTGATTACCCATTGGTGCACATTTCAAATGAATTTGTCTTCGTAAAATGTGAAGCAAACATGCACCATTTGAAGAAACCAGTAATTCTATCTGGAAGTTGGACATTTTACATTGAATTAGCATAAAGTGGCAGAGCTTCTTATCTACAAAAAACCACAGGATGTTCCTAAAATTGAGCCTGAGCAGGAAGTGTCATAATTTTTGGAGAAGAGGTGCACAGAGTTTTTGCCAGTATCAAGACTACCAGTAAATCCTCTGATCAATGCATACAATTGAGGCAAAGACTGATCCATCAATGTGATGATGGTGTAAGGTGAAATTGCTTCATTTTACTAATGGAGTGTGCTGCAAGATAGTTCCAAAAGACTAGTTCTTCTGAAGGGCAATTGGACTCTTTGCAGGTATTGTGGTGCAGGTGATATCAGTGTTGACTTCAATCTCTTTGCTGAGAAATGTCTCTCCACCAAAGAGGGCAGAATAGAACGCTTCCCATTTGACATGGTTAGGTATATTTCTTTACGCCATCTTTCAGTCCTTTGTGTATGTGTGGTGATCCCCCAGTTGCATACATCTATTCAAACCAGAAAGCTCATGGTCTTGAGATGAGCACAAAACAGAATCATCTCAATACTGTTCTTATGAATTTCATTCTCGTTAGGTTGATAGAGGATCTTGTAGAATCCAAAAGGTTCAACTTCTAGTTTTTCTTCATTATTGCTGAACAGGTTTGGGTTACAGGGATCTTGACAGGGTTGGTGGCACCTGTGAAGGTAATAGCCAAAATTGTCACATGTGTTTTTTATGATCTACATAGACAACAGCCCTTTTGATGACAGCCCTTTTCATCTGTAATTTTGAAATAGATGGCATCATTTACGTGAAATCTGTTCTTTTTCTCATGCAGTAGCTGGTGTTGTAGGAATGCTTGTTGGATTTAGTTTGATAGAATGAATTGATTATGAACAGTGTGTTTTTTTCCACTAGTAGCCTTCTGAAGAAATTTGAATTTTGCAAATCTAATTCTTGGCTGTTTTTCAGTCAATCATGCATCATGTCTAAGAAATGTTCTTTTGGATTTTTTCCAACTTGGAGTTTGGTTGATACCAAAGTTGATCTTTTGGTCGCCTCAATTTGCACAAACAAGCAATAGGTGGTTAGTGCAGTTTCAAACCAAACATGACATTCATTCGTATTAAAGATGGTCATATTAACTTCAAGTTGTTGTGAAGTTTTCTCCTCGAAAAGAATCATACATATAATTGGCTTTAACTATATGTTCTAGATCACAGTTGTTGCTAAGTGGTTTACTAGAGAGATATACATTCAGGATGTAGGATGTCCCGACTACCACCCCCTGTGTAAGTTTTGATAGTGCGCTGGAACTCATGTTCAGCAATTAATTGACCTTCCACCTTTGTAATAAAGCAGCATTGTATATTAAGTGTACACAGAATGTCAGTCTGCAATGCATTACAGGGTCAATTCAAAGCATACATCCAAATATTAGCTAACCAGAACCCAAGAGACTGTAATTAACACACCCCCCCACCCCCCCTGTTTTGTCAAAGCAACACACTGACTCTGTAGTGCTGCTTACTTCATGTCAGAAGGACCTTGCCACATGCACCCCACTCCTTCTGGCTCAACTTAAGCTCTGCTCTCCACCCTTCTACTGTCCAAACTTAACTAGGCAAAAAGGAGGTACACAAAAATGACCACAAATCCTGCATCAAAACAAACAAAACACACTAATCCAAAAAAAGAAGTACTCCACCAGGAGAAGGTGAAAATAGTACAAGTTTCAACTTTGAGCTGTAGGTGCTGCTGCTGGAGTTGTTGCAGAGGAAGGCACAAGAGCAGCTGCTGCTGCGTTATAATCATACCCACTTGCAGCTGCTGCAGCTGTTCCATCAGTGGGCTGTGCAGCACCATACCCTGCCTGAGGTTGTCCGTAAGCATAGGCTTGCTGACTGTAGCCTTGCTGATCACCCTGTTGCTGAGCAGATGGAGTATAACCATATCCATTGTAACCTTGCTGTGCATAGCCCTGCTGGGTGTAACCCTGCTGCTGTCCATAAGCAGCAGTTTGGTCACCATATCCTGCAACTTGTGACGGCTGCTGGTAAGCCCCATAATAGCCCTGCTGACCATAGCCATAGCCTGTTGTGTCCGTGGTAGTTGCTCCAACTGGGGTAGCTGTCTGCTGTGCCTATGCAAAACATCCCAATGGATCCATCATCACACAAGCTGGAATCAATACAGAATGTTGGTGATATTCATCAAGACACACACTTTACTTACAGGCTAAAAATCCTGTTCCATGCAGATAAAAATCCTGAATTCATGTCCCTGCAAAGCAGATTACCTGCTGCCCTTGCTGGGCATAGTAATCATATGATCCCTGGGGTACTGGCTGTGCAGCAGTAGCAGGTGTGCGTTGATCCCATCCAGAAGAGGCGTAGCCTGAAGAAGGCTGCTGGGGATATGCACCATATGCCTGAGGAGGGCCTTGATACTGCTGTTGACCTGGATATTGAGTGGTCTGTGAGTAACCTCCATAGGAAGGAGGTGGAGCAGATGGAGGGCCCCACTGCTGAGGACCAGAGGACCGGTATCCACCATGCTGATTATGGTAGCTACCTGATGGGCCCCTTGACACACGGTTCTGTTTGGAATGCAACAAAAGGCCCCACTCAATGTCAGCAAATGATCAGGATCAATGCAGGGTGCAGAATATTTCTGTCAACCACCTGGCCCAGACACAGGTTTTCTTCACAGTAAGGAAAGGACTTAGGTAATCAGATTAGAAATCCACAAGTCCGAATTGGGATCAAGAAACATGGAACAGTTTCCATCACATCACACAATCAACAGAAATTCATTGAAACCATAGAAGCAAGCATTGTGAATTTCTGGAGAAAACACCCATATCCAAGGCTTACTGATCCAGCAACCGCAAAGGCATCACGTTTAGTCATCCAGGGGCCAGACAAATTACTCTCACCTCGTCGCCAAACACTGAGTCTGAGCTTTCTGGCTACCCCGCGAAAGAGTGGAGCCCCATCCTTCCTCAGTGCATTTAACGTGCACCTGTTACAGGTACGACTAGCCCATAGCCCAAAGGGGCTCCAATGGACACAACCTTACTTAATCCTAAGCAGTCCAGAATACAGAACTTCACTTCATGTCACCAGATCTCAATGCCAGTATCACAAGAGTCAAAGATTCACAAAGGACTGTCTGTGGCAAACTACAACTCACAGTTTGATGTTGCAATACTAGTACATCAATCGCACCTGACTGTTCATCGCAATTTTATACTCTAATAACAAGGTTCGATATCCAAGTGCATCCATTATCACCACAATACCTGGGTTGCGACATGGAGTCGGAGTTTACTGAAGATTGAGAAGTAGACTAAGTATCATGGGGTAGACCCAGTTGTATCCAGAGCTTTTCCCATCAGCCACGAGATTTATCATGAGTATGACGCAAATAACCAGCGCTGCAAACTCTTCCTCACAATGCACATCTAAAAGGTGATACCATCACTATAATGGGGCTTGCAGAAAATGTTCATTGCCACCCCAATGTGAAGTCATTGAAGGGAATGCTACCAATACATATTGAACTTAATACTGGAAAACCTGCATAAAATTTGGATGCATAGCAAAATAATCAACCAAGCCTTCCCCACAGTCACTGTTTCTCTACCAATTGTATTGTGGTATTCAGCTGAATTCTTTTTCTAGAGCAAGCTTGCATGAAATTTCTTTGATAACCAGTCAAGGGCACAGGAGAAGCAACTGGCAAACCAATGTAGCTGCAGGGCTGATACAGGATATGCTCAAAACCATACCAGGGTCCAGATGGCGCGACACACCCTCGCCTACTATTAGCTGTCAAGATTAGAGCTCAGTGCAAACAAACATGGCCATTGGAGGTTCAATACAACAGATAAAAGAAACCACTGAGGGAGCCTGGTTAACAAACATAGAGGTCAAGCCATCCCACACAAGAAAAAGATCGACAGTTCGTGTAGTGTATATTAACCAGAGAATTGCTAAGAAGGGGACAAACACTCTGGTTGGAAAAGCAAAAAAGCTCCACTGATTAGTGGCTGAGGGGCCATCAGGTTTGTTGATGGGCTTCAATTCATGTCATATCACAAGAGAAACATACATATAGTCCACAAAACTTTCCAGCAAGAAATCATGCACAGATACAACAATGCAAATGCAAAACCATGCTGAGAAAGTCCTGTAGAAGTGTACCTCGTCAATGACTTCCTTGATCAGGTCATATGCCATGTCTGTGGCCTTCTTGTTCCCTATCAATGTCACAATCCTTTCAGTAGCCCCTGGCTCAGTCTCACTGTCATTTTGTACCTGAAGGTGAAGAATATGACCAAGAAAGCAGTTTAAAATGTTATTCACTGATATGGTGCAGCAGAAAAGAAGTACTTCTATTTATGTTGTCTTTTGACGATACATATTCTAGTGTGTGCAAAAGATCCCACCTCCTGAATACAAAGACATAGGTAGCATGCATTTCTGACAACTGATCAAGTGCAAAGACAAACATGGCAAGAAACAGTATTAGAAAACTGGCATTTTATCTGCAAGGAATACTTAGTCTGAGCCATACCTGAATGCGGACACCAGAACGACTTTGAAGACTCTTAATTGTCTCACCTCCTCTGCCAATGATCAACCCAACCTGGAAGGAGCAAATGAAATGCTCAATATCATATTCTAGGCAGGGAGATCAGCGCCCAAAAATCATGTGTCTACCTATTCTGGATTCTGACCACACCTTGTTGTTTGGAACTTTAACTTGAATTTGTTCCCCTGAAGAAGGCCCATATCCACGACCACCAGGAGCACCTGGTCCTCCAGATGTAGCCTGCTGTGAACAGGAGAGCATTGCATGATGCTAATCATGGTTAACACCAAGCATAAGAGCATACCAGCTCAAATACAAAATCACCCATGGTGAAACAAAGCAAGGGCTGAGCATACAAAAGAAACAGAGAATACAAAACAGGTTGAACCCAGACCTCAGCAATCACATCTTTGAGAAGCTGTTCAGCATGGCTTATCTGTTCAGCACTGCCCATGATCTCCACTTCCCGGGTTGACAATCGTGGATCTGAATCAGCATCCCGAGCAACTTGAATTTTTGCACCTGATTGCTGCTGTAGATACTTGATGGTCTCACCACCTTTACCAATTACGAGTCCTACCTGCAAGAACAACATGACAAACATGTCAATGGCTTGTCCAGGCAGAATAACATATCAAAAGTTAGTGCAAAACACAAAATGTGATAAACTGGTCATCGTAGGTTTATTCCAACTTGCTGTAGGAAGTATTGTACCTTGGAGTTGGGAACATCCATCTTCCTTGATTGTGTGCTTCCATCCCCCTGATGATTATAATACTGAGGTTGCTGATAATCTTGAGGAGGTGGATGTTGGAACTGCTGAGGATAATGCTGCTGCTGATGGTGAAGCAGTTGTTCAGAACCACCATCTGCAGGGCAGTGGTCATCCTCTTGATTGGGATCTGCAGCCCACCATAGAAACCACATCCATACTGAGGTCCTTCCAAACTAGGTCTCCCAACGACTGCTTCTCGCTCTTATGGAAATATCAGCCTGATTTGTGCAGCATTTTGAAAGCAACAACAAGCTCTTCGGACCAAAGACAACATCAAAAGCTCGCTGATACTCTGGTTAAGCACTGGTGGCAACCACATAGCGCCAAAGCATGCACAATGATGACCTCGCTGCCTACACATAGCAACTGAAATGCCAAAGGAATTTAAAATGTCCAGTTTGTTGAGGTTACCAGGAAAACCCTGATCAAAGTCAGTGCCATTAGCGCGGCCATCAACGCCGTTCTGCTGCTCCTCGGAGGAGCTATCGTCAGTCCGGGGCCGTTTAAGTTCGGCACCGGTCACCAAGCGAGCTGCAATAAGCTCGGCTCTCTGCTTCGCTAGCTCGAACTCCGACATCGGCGGCGCTACGTTATTGTAAGAAACGGGGGCGGCAGCAGCCGCAGCCAAGACGGCGTCACCATCGGAGCCCGCCGCATTGTTAATGAATTTCGACGCGGACTGATCCTCTACTACTGCTACTACAACACCTGCATCATCAAACTTCCTCTTGTTTTCGACGCGAGTAGCGTCGTATTCCTCCACGGCCGAAAGTTCTCCATCATCAGCCATCTCAAAAAGGATATATTTGTGGCAAGAATTCACAACCAGAAAGAACTCGAGCAAAAAAATTCACGCAAGAAGACGAAAACCCTCGAAAGCTAGAGAAAAAAAACAAGAAAAATGACAAACAAAACGCCAAACACACCAAACCCTAACACGAAACCCTAAAACCAAACTACGTTGGGAAACACGCCCCGTATAAATACCTGAGGTGTTAGGGTTTCGTACTGGGCGCATTTTCTGTGACATCCTGACCGTTGACTGCAAATCACCGACAGGCTCTGGACGACGGAGATGGAGACGGGGACTGAAGAAGGGGGGAATGTAACGGACGGGCAAAGCCACGGTTTCCGGGCCCGATTGTCTCGCCACGAGACCCACCCGGGCCCGCCGATTGGACGGGTGGGGCGGCCAATCGAGTGGGTGGGTAGGTGGGTGGGCGTTCAGCAGAGACTGTAAGTAACGGAGGCCACAAACTTTATGCTGAGATCTGAACCGTCCATGCTTGCCATCGGATGGATGGAGAGAGTAGGTTAGCGTACTTTCCCCCCACAAAGTCATTTTTTTTATGGAAAAATTTCGCTATTTTTCGACAAAGAAATTGGGGGAAAAAATTCTAATGTAAATTTGACTAAATTTGGCTTCTTCTTTTTTGTTAAGTTTTGCCAAAATTGGCTAAACCAAAGTGGAACCCACAAGGAGATGACCACGTGTCCCACCTAAGAAAAACCTTTTTTTTTTTAAAGTACCCGAATAAGACACCAAAAACAAGTTCCATGCTTCAAGTTTGGGACACATATTTTCTAGTATAAAAAGGATATTTATTTGTTTATTTATTTATTTATTTATTATTTTATTCTATTTATTTGGCTCCCATGTACAAAAGGAAGAGAAAAAGGGCCCACTAGGATGAGAAATTCTCAGCCTGAAATTAATTGCATCTGGACAACCCATCCAGTTCCATTCCAGCAATAATTAAATTATTTTCAATAAATCTTGATTTTTTTTCTCAAAACCAACAACCTACCCACACAATATAGAAAGTTTTAAAAATTTAAATTTGATAATACTATTATTGACTACTTGCCCTAAAACTTAATGGTGTGTGGTGTGCATAAGTAATGCAAAATAATTACTTGGTATTTTTTTTTCCCACCTCAAATATAAGAATTTAAAGAAATTTTTTTTTAAATACCAAAGTGAAAAATGAAAAAAAAAAATCATCAAAAAGACGTGATAATCGTAAAAGTATTGCAATGTGCAATTGAAAGCAATTGTTGTAATAACAAGTCCCACATCATTAGCTTACAATTAAGCTACTATTACATTGCACACACAAGGTAGAAATAGGATGCACGATGGACTAACACAAGTTAATATGCACATCGTTAACCTATCATCATCATGGTCATCCCAAGGAAGCAAACCTCATGATGGTTTAGGGTTTCATGTTAACCTATTTGTTAACATGGTGAATAACAAAATAAAATAAATAAATTACATTATAATTAAAGCAACAACACAAATTTAATCGTAGCTATGAAAATGGCACATGAGCATAAACCCAAAGACAACAAACAAAGCCCATGGAGTCCAAAGAAGGGAAAATTGTCCAAAAAGCATAAACAACCCAAAGAGTCCAAAGACCATAGAAAGTTCAACACATGTAGCACACTCACATTTCACATCATGAACTTCCCCTTGTAGTGCACTTGCAAGCAAGATTTTTTCAGTTTTGTGATGTGGCTAAAGTGGTGATCATCCATTCAAAAAAAATAGCCAAATTTGGCTACAAACTAGATATGAAAATAGAAAAAAAAATAGAATCCCTCTAGATTTTTAACTACCTACTAAAACTTATCATAAAGATATGGCAATTTGGAAACTTTTTTTTTTTCAAAATTTGATGAATTTGGGCCATTTTTTCCATGGAAAAACATTTGTCAAAGTCGAAATGGATATTTTAACAAAGATTAATTTCCATGTTTGACATGTCAAACAAACACGTGCACATGGTAGAAATGACTTTACACCAATCATGGGGAGGATTTGAGTAGTCCCCAAATAATGAAATGAACTCAAATAAGATTTTGAAATAAGATGTACATGGTGTTTAATGTGATTTGAATTTTAGCTTTATATACACTAGATAAATTTAAGCATACAAATAAAGGTGTGTTTATTCAATTCCACAAAGGAAAAAATTCATGGTAATGATGGTTCATGCAATGCATCCCAATGACAAAGGGAGCATTTTGCTCCTTCAAATAAAATACCACTTGTGTTTTTAGACTTTAGAAAATGTTGATTCTATCAATTCCCAAGGTTATGATTTTGAAAGTAATGCAATCATTAATCCATCCCCCATAAAATTCCATGGCATTTACTAGCATTTGTTTTAAGATATAAAAAATAACACCATCTAGTATTTTCTACAAGGACAATTTAACATAAGTGAGTATTACTAATCTTCAATTACATCATGTAGCTATGGATAGAAACCCATAATTGTTGGTCATAAGTAGTAACATCATCACATGATGCAAACAAAAATTTGCACTAGAAAATGTCACATGCAACTATTTTTTAGTTGCAAATGACATGTGCAATTGCATAAAACAAGTTACAAAAGACAGTTTCTCTACTAATGTTGACACTCACAACCATGGATCTAGTATTCTCAATGACTAGTTGGTGCACAAATTTAATCATACCCCAATTTGTAAAATCAAACCAATGCATTTAAGGAAAATCTTAGACATTGAAAAAATGTAATAACATGTTCATATTCTCATAGTCTAACTTAGATCAACCATTAGATCTAACATGTAAAAAAAACCTAAAAGTTGGAAAAGTTTTTTCCTCTTTTAACAATTCATTCATTACCATGTTTCAACCTATTATTACATAGATACATTCATTTGTTGCATGAATTTGGAGTTTTTACAATTCACATAAAACTAAAACCATACACACATGAAGGATTATAGTAGTGTTACCTTCTTCCATCATGTTTGAATAAGCTTGGAAACTCAATGTTTCACACCTCTTTCAATACCTAATAAATTGTTCATACCTTTTTTTCAAATATAAATAGATTGTCTTTAGAAAGAAGGACTTTTTGAAATAGAGTTTATTGGAGGAAAGCAAGGTTGGATTATTAGATAACGTGAAGAGAATCAAGGAGTAAAGGTGCCATGTGGCCATATCAAGGTGCAACAAGATTAAAAAACACCTCTAATTTAATAAACCCAACTTGAATATATGAACAACAATTGCCTCGACTAACTTTATAACTTAACATTGCCATGAAATAAAATGTACACACAAAGGATAAATTCACAATGCACATGAATCTATTTTTCTTCAAAAGGGATGGGTTCAAATTTGGTGTGACAGTTAAACCCCAAGCAAATCTCTTGCAAATGCATACCATTTAAATCTTCCTTGCTTTCCATGGTGCTCCATAATCAATGTCCCATTGGCCAATAACAACTACACACCTTCAATAAAACATGCCTATTTAAAAACCATGTCCCACTAATGTGAATCATTGCCACAAAAGTAATATTAAAATTAATTAATGAATTTTTATATTTTGAGTTACAAAACTTTTGAAATTGTGCACAACTTACAAGGCAAGCAAAGGAGCATGGTTTGAAGGGCCAATCTAATGGGGTCCAACAAAATGTAGATTTTGGGCCCACCTGGAATTTTGAAAAATCTTGCACATGAAATCTAAAACAAATATTCATGTAAAATGATGAAAAACATAATTCGCAATGTACATAGATATTGAAATGAGGAAGAAAAAAAAGGGGTGGGATTTAAATTTAATGTGGCAACCAAAAACCAAGAAAACATTTCATAACATCCTTACCCATATAAGGTATGTAAGCTTGCATCAACATTTCTCACATCCATTAATACTGATTCACATGTCTCAAGCCCCACCCATAAACTTGAAAATGAGACTCTAAAAAGTGGGAGGTCACTAATAACAAAATAGTCGACCCATCAAATAATCTTACCAATCAATAACACTAAAAGATTATGTTGTGAAGACCAATCAAGCAATATGGCCAATCCATAACATGATTTAGACATGCAATGGCTTTTGCTAACCACCGCATCTTGTGCAAATATGTTGTACCAAAACCAATTTAAAAACCAAAACCAAGCTTTTACATTTCTACATCCAAAATATGTTCTTATGGTGCATGGGCAAAGATGCTCTTATTGAGCTTTTCATTCAAGTCCTCTTTGATTGCACATTTACTCCGTAATCAATGTTTCACTTGTAGTTACATTAGTCATTGACTAAAGGTACATGATCATAATACCTTTTTAGGTTTGTGGATAGTTAAATTATTTTTGAAAATGTCAATTAAAAATAATCTATCTAAAATTTCAAAAATTTAAAAATTTTAATGGAGGAATAAACACAAAAATTAGTGGAAATCCAAGAATTTTTACTTGATGCTAGTCCATCATCACAAAGTAAGTATCCAATAATTTGCAACATCACTCTATCTTATACCTTGGGTGGGACATTATGTCTCCCCATTTTTGCAAAAGGAAATAATAAACGAAGCCTCATTATGTTAGAGGTTCAAAATCCAAAAAACCTACCAAAGAAGCTACCTATAATTATTGTCAAAATTTATTAAAATATATATTTTTTCCTATTGACATGGATTTTGAAAAAAAAAAATTATTGAATACCCAAGTGCCAAACCTAAAAAGGTACTATAGTAGTCTTTACCTTTGAAAAGAAGAGCCAACAATGGCAATGGGCACCCTATTGGTAGTGAAAGGAGAAGAAAGGAGGCTAGTCTAGAGCAAAGTGGAAGTTAGGGGTTGAAGCCTTGGCTATAGGGATGGCCTAGATGGTGCCATTTAACACCATCCTTTTTCCTTCAAGTCCTGACACGTGCCAACATAAGACCTTTATGGTGTAGCCATTTGGCAAAAATGGGGGGGGGGTAATTTGCCTTCATTTTAGATGAGACAACCTTGTTTCAAGGTGCAAAGCTAACAACTTTTCACCTTTTAAAAAAAAGAAATTGATTCTCATCTCTTCATATTATGGAATCATTTCTTATGTAAATATTTTATATATACTTTGCATCCTCATTTGGAGTTTATTTTTATTATATGACTAGACTTTATGTCTAAGCATGCTTGTTGTAGTTTGCCATAACCTTCATATTTATTCCAAATTGTTTTGATCGAGATCATTCTTGTTACTCATGAAATTGCTAACAAGTTCCATCCAATCACCATATTTTTGTTATCAAGTGTGACTTGCTCATAATCAAGGTATATATGCTAGTTTCACCGATGCAATATACGTTTGATTGTAATGCACCTACCAATCCTTTTACTATTGTTTCAATTGCGAAGTTTTAGGCATGATGAATTAAGGAACAAAAAGCTAATATACAATTGAAATAAAAGTTGACTATCACATGCCAAACAAAAAAATGCTACTATTCAAGTATATGATTGAACTAAAAGTTGACCATCACATGTCAAACAAAAATCCTATTGAACAAAATGATTCCATGAAGACGTTATGGAATCAACATTCACCAATATCAAGATGGTATGGAATCAACATTCACCAATATCAAGATGGTATGGAATCAACATAACAAGTGAGGCAATGTGTTAAAAACACCTTGTCATTTGGAAACTACATCATGACTCAAGGTTTCTTGACACTCCCCCATGAG
>Ga0209208_10005845_pt1 | contig 17046 bp, 11 predicted proteins | sample S1TSphfallax_3_FD_187694 | JGI IMG/M metagenome (GOLD analysis project Ga0209208, IMG submission 187694) | Host-associated microbial communities from peat moss isolated from Minnesota, USA - S1T2_Fd - Sphagnum fallax MG (SPAdes) (version 2) | ecosystem: Host-associated > Plants > Peat moss >...
AAAAAAAAAAATAAAAAAATAAAAAAAAAATGAAAGAGGCCAGGTGTAATGAAAGGCAAAATGCCCTCTCCAAGGGGTATAAAGTGAGTGTGTGTGTTTTTTTTTAGTAAGAAAAAACACAGCACCAGAACCCTGAGTTTGGTCATACACAGGATGAGATTAAAATAAAACCTGCAAAAAAGTACATTAGCATTCAAAGGTGGGATGAAACGAAACTCAGAAAACCATCAATTTTGGTGGTAAACTCAGTTTCATCCTGTCTTTCCTTTATCCTGAGCGCCTCCACTGCTGCTATGTACCTATATTTTCACTGTTCCTAACTGTACAACTATTATAATTAGTCTCGAACGTTGTGCAGTAAATGCTGAGTTTTCAGCATTTCATACTGAGATTTAATAAGATGCCGTTACTTTGCGGATACCACTGAAAGAGAGGATAGGAGGTGAAAGGAGGCCCAAAGACAGATTGAAAAACAGGGTTGCTTTTAAGGATAACTCTAATGTTCCACCAGATTTTAGGAAAATGAGATAGACTTGTCAATTATTGGAAGCTTATTGTGCAATGGTGGACTAACTTGAAGCAAAGTGGAGTAGCCTCGAGCTCTCTATTATTTTTATTGGCCCTGACTTATAATGCATGAATGTTGTGTAGATAATCATTATAGAGTATAGTGGCTTCAAGGGATTTTGGCCTGTAGAAATTAGGTTAGATGATTCATCTAATTTGGTTGGAAATGGATTCATATTCATTTATTGATTTTTTAATTTTTTCCTCCACCTCCTCAAATGTGCATCCAACCGTAAGTGACTTTGTCACCATACCATAACCCACAAAACTAAATATGAAACTATTATCTCCAAAGATGGTTAAGGCATACAAATTCATATAATTCCTTCAAAATTTAACAATGTGATGGGAAAACATTCAAATACAGATGTGATGACAAGTCTTTTCTTTTTGGTTTGAAATTTTGCACAAATGTGAAAAATAAATATAAAAACAAAAAATTCGATCACTTTCTTTTTATTGATAAAAAAAGTCATTAGATTTTCAAAAAATTGAAAATCTTGTTGCGACATTTCCCTATTGGTTTTGGTTTGGTATTTTTTTTTGAAATGTTTATATAAGTTTCTAAAACTTGTCGTCATTTAATGTTAGATCTCTTTTTAATTTCTCATAACTAATGTGATGTTAAAAAATGGGGAAAAAAACAAATCTTTACAACAGCATGATGATGTACATTAAAATAGATTCATTGGCGCTGCTTTGTAAGGCAGGGATATTGTGTTGAGAATCATTATAGAGTATAGTAGCTTCAAGGGATTTTGTCCCCTAACAACGAGGTGAGGTGATTCATCCTAATTTGGTTGTAAAAAATTTCACATTCATCTTTTGACATTTTGTTTTCTCTGTCACCTTCGTAACCACAAAACTAATTATAAAAATACTTTCTTAAAAAATGGTTATGGCACCCATCATATGCAAAAATTTATGTAATTCTTTCAAAATATGACAATGCTATCAAAAACACTCAAATACACATGCCATGATGAGTCCGTTTTTTTTGTTTGTTTGAAACTTTGCACAAATGTGAAAAATAAATGTGAAAAGAGAACTTCGGTCACTTTTTTTTTAGGAAAAAAGTCATTACATATGTGAAAAATTAAAAATCATGTTGTGACATCTCTCTATTGGTTTTGGTTTGATAACAAAATTTTAAATGTTTAAAATAGGTTCCTAGAACTTGTCATCATTTAATGTGATATCTCTTTTGGGTTCCTCATAACTAATGTGATGTAAAAAAAAAAAAATTTAAATCATGAATTCTTTTCTTTTACAATAACATGATGTACATTATTAATATAGATTTTTGTTTTAAAAAAATTCCCCTAGCTATGACCAATTTATCATAAATATCAATTGTTGATATTACATTAATGGCAAAGCCATTGTGTATAACAAAACTAGTTTTATTTTTCCTCTAGCTATGACCAATTTATCATACAATATCCATTGTTGATGTTAAGTGAATGACAAGGCCATTGTGAATAACACACCTTCTATGGGACATAATCAAATGTTTTAATTGTCAATAGTAAAGGGCACTATGAAAGTGAAGGTACTAAGAAAATATTTTTTTTTACAATTTTTTTTGTTAGAACTTCCAACATTGCACGCAACTGATTTTTTAAAAAATAAATGTTTATTAAAATCATTTAATTAATGATGGGATGGTAAAGTTGCTATCTTAGTTTTAAGGGGTCACTTTTATTGTCCCATCACAAAAAAAATTTAAACATTGGGCACTCCCCAATAGAAGGAAAAGGGTGATTCCTTTCGGCCCCTCACTCCACAATATAGAAGCATAGAGGTGCTTCCCTTCAACACTCCCTCACCCCCCCCACCCCAACCTTTGGCCCTATATTTTATATTCATGAAAGTTCAACTTTAGCAAAAAAGTATATGAGATAAAAAGTGTGGTGCTATTGGGAACATCTTGGGGAACACCCTAGGAACAAAAAAAGAAGCGCAAGCATCCCTCGTTCCTTGGCCCTACCAAACCCAAAAGCCCGAATGCATGTCAAGAAGTCTCATTGGACGCATGAAATTTATGGTTGTAAATTGCCCGTCACCATTTTAAAACCTAGGCTAATGGAAGGAAAGACAACCATGGGTGTATATTGGTACCATGTGTTGCTATACACACCATAGTTGGGAAGTAGATTAGGGCAAAATCCTAGCTCTCTTTTGTATAGGAGTTGGTGCGGAAGTAGTTCATTATGCAACCAAAAATCATAGTTGTCTTTGGTAGGATTGGTGCGGTATCTATCATACAAGGGTCCCCATTTGTTGTAGATGTCACAATGGGCATGCATTGGATAGCCAACTAGGCAATCTCGGGGGTTTTTTAAAAAATTGTGTTGATTGTGTACCATGTGAAGGTATTCTATGTGATTTTTTACATGTCACGATGGGTGAAGGACCAATTACGTCATGGCACACCATGGAAGCAAAATGTAGAGAAAGAGCCGTGTTCAATCACTAAAATCCAACACCAAATGCTACCTACCTCCAAAAGTGTGAAAGTGAAACTTTATATCCGTATAATTTGTGTACGGAATATATATACATACATATCCCAAAAGTAAAGCCCTCAAGGCCAAGCACTTGCACACAAGCCCCGCCTCCTTTTCAACACTTTCAAAACTGCTTCCAAGACTATTGAGGAGTCCTCGAACTTAGAAAAAATGGATAAATTTTATGCTTTTTTCTTGAGAATGATGATTGATGCACTATTGAAATATTCAAATGTTTACTTGTTCGCATCACATCTTATTGGTCTCACAAAAGCCATGCAACTATAGCTAGCCTTTCTACAAATTTTAGGATGGGGGGGGTGGAGTGGGGGGATTTCCATGGTGGGGTTTCTAGTCATCAAAAAGAGTATGGACTATGGACCGGGCAAAAAAAAAAAAAAGAGCCACCCAAGATAAACTAGGAATATGACTCCAAAAATTAATCAAACAAGCTTGATTCCACAATTTCCTCTCTTGTTGTTGAGCAAAGTCGGCCATGAAAGAAATAATACATTTTTTTAATATAATGGCAAAGGAACTTCTTAAGCATGCTTCTATTTTGCATAATGGAGAGCTCAAAGTTATATATATATCCAAATCCTTTTTCCAAATTGTGGGCTTCATTCAGTCTTTTCCTCCTCCTGAAGTTGATCACGTTGCAAAGCATGCCAAGTTTTTTCTTTTGTTTTGCCCTACTTTTAAGCACTACTTAGCTCTACACATAAATCCAAAAAGCCATACAATGAAGGCTTTTGGGGAGCAAGCAAGCTTACACAAAATAACAAACAACAAATAAAGTTCCTAAGTGTAATGTAATGCACTCACTTGTGGCAGGGTTTTTTTTTTTTTTTTTTTTTCCAATTTTGTGATGTACCTGAAGTGGCAATCATCCATAAGATAATTTAGCCAGATTTGGCTACATACTAGATATGAAAGTAGAAAAAAAATAACAGAATGCTTCTATATTCTTGGTGACTTATTGGAACGTATCATTAAAATATGTCAATTTGAAGAAAAAAAATCCTTTGAAATCTGGCGAATTTCAGTCTTTTTTTCATGAAAAATCCATTGTATATGTCAAAATCATATTTTTCAGGTCAAAATTTCTCCCCCATCACAGTGATAAAATTCCTCCTCAAGAAACCCTTGAGACGGTTGCCCTGTATATGGGCATTATGTACATTCGGGAAGCTGCATGCTCGGGGTATGACACTCAGAAGGCACCTTGACTACCGACTTTTACTAAGTTTTACTAGTTTTTTTTTAATTAATTAATTATTTATTTATTTATTTATTTATTTATTTATTTAAAAAATTTAACAAGGGTAAGGTCGTTGATCGGGAATATATAAACTGACACAGCCTTACTATCATCAACTCGGAACAAGTTCAACAATTTCCATGTTGCATATTACATAGCCCGTTTGTCACTTAAAATAGTAAGACCAACGGATTCCTATTGATAACATGCCCTCCAAATACAATGAAAAAAAGTTCAGATTATGGTGATTAATTATTGAATATATTTTCCTTTATAGCATTTTATTTTTATTCATTACAATAATTACCTTGGGAAAATACTCTTACGATATGCTCTTCAAACCCCTTTAAGATTTTTCCCCTCATTTTTTCATTACAAAAATGGCTTTGAATATGTTTTTTTATGCTATTGATTGATTTGATTATATCTTTTTCTCTTTTTTTTAATAGGATGTTTGAAATTTCACACATCCATGTTTCCAAATGCCAATTGCACAAGTAAATTGTCTTACTTCACTTTGAATTGTCTTTGAAATGTGCCATACCGGTGTAAATTGAGTAAATGTTCATCATTTACCTTTACTTTTACTTAGATTGATAATTTTTCAAAGCATTTTATACCCGGTGCCCTTAAAGATGATATTTTGGTGTGTGTTGAAACTAGAGATTATTTATGGAGTTACAATATCTTGAAGGATTTTGGTTTCTTTCAGAGGATTTTTTTGAAGATTATATTTTTGCATGGTGAAATATTTTGAGTTTCCATAATGCTTGTTTTTGCCTTCAGATACCTTTTTTTAATGTAAATGGCAAGGCTGCAGTGTGACACACTCCTTGTTTGTTGATTGAGCAGAGAAATCTTTGACAACATCCACTTGAAAGTTTTCCTACATTATGAATTGGGTCATTAATCATCAATTCGATGTTAGGATGATGATGATGATGCTCAACATCCCCATGAACTTTTAAACGAACGTTCTAAAGAACAAAAATCAGTGCTTTTGCACTAAACCATAGAACCCCAGAAAAAGAAAAGAGCCTAAATAAAAAATTGTTGCAGAACCATTAAAGTTATTGATAAAGTCATCCTCTCTTTCACCCCCTGTCCCCTCTGCTTTCACCCCCTATCCCCTCTTTCAATGGTATCCGCAAAGTAAGGAAATTTTATTACAGTCATCCTCTCTTTCACCCCCTGTCCCCTCTTTCAATGGTATCCGCAAAGTAAGGAAATTTTATTAAATCTCAGTATGAAATGCTGAAACTCAGCATTTAATGCACAAGGTTTGAGAGTAATTATAGTAGTTGTACATGTAGGAGCAGTGACAATATATATAGCAGCAGTGGAGGCGCTCAGGAAAAAGGAAAGAGGCGATGAAACTCAATTTACCACCAAAATTGGTGGAAAAACTAATTTGGGTCCCAGTTATTTCGTTTTTGTTAATTTCATTCCCAGTTACACATTGGATGGCCTATTATGCCGAAACTGGCCTTTCTCGTCCCCCTAATCGCCTGACTTTACAGATAACGTTATTGTCCTTAAACAAAACATGGGTTAATGTTTTGACAAGAGACCCTCATAGCGGTGGAAGGCTCAATTGTACGTCCAATTCTCTTAACTTGACATGCTATGGAATCCCTTCAACCATTTTAGAATTGCCCCCACTTGTTGAATCAGGAGGTGAATTATTGTAAATTGTTGTGACTAGTAGGGTAGAAATGCCTATCACCAAACACTTTGGAGATTGGAGTCTTCTAGCACCTTGGGTGTTCTTTGTCTAGTCTTGATATCCAAAGCAAATTTGTGCTCCATCTAGTTGCGCACCATTTGCCATTTGAATTGTTCAATTTGTTAAAGAAACAAAAAGTAATTTTTTTCTAAGTAAAAACCCTCTTTTCTCTGTATGCAAATCTTATCAACCATTAAAACCACTGATGAACAAACACATGCACACCTATGGATGAAAAATGTGAACTTGACACATGTCAAGTTCTCACTTATAATTAAATTAGATGAATGCTAAAAACATTCAACTTCTTATTCAAAATGGTTCATCATACACTAACAACTATGATCAAAACTTGAAAAAAGGGTTTTTGATTTACGGTCTTAGGAATGCAATAGTTTGTTAACCCTAAAACATTGAACAGGTAACCCTAACTGAGTGAGTAGTTGGAGGTGTCGTCACTTTACAACCCTTGAAATCTGGTGTTCTCTTTTCATTTCCAACATCTCCAAAGCTCTCTCTTCCAAGCTTTGGAAAGCTATCTAGAAGGCTCTTCTTGTCCTTCTTTGTGACCTTGCTCTAGTAGCATCTCTCACTAGTACAAAACAAGCAAAGCTAGGTTGTATTGTAGTCTTTTGTTGTCTCAAAGGAAGAACGACAACTAAGCTTGTCTATCCTTTTTTGAAAAAAAATTATGGTTTTTTAACATGTTTTTCTTTTCTTCTTATGATTTTTTTGCATGCACGTGTGTGTATGTTCCCAAAAACTTGTTGCCTTGTTCCCAATTTAAAAACTTGTTGCCCAATGTTGTTGCCTTGTTCCAACCTTCCCAAATGTTGTTATTTTGTTTCTTGTATTGTTTCCAATTGTTGCCTAATTTTTAGCCTTCCTAAAAAGTTGTTGCCCTATTTTTAACCTTCCCAAAAACTTGCTTTGTGTGTCCCTTTTCCCAAAAGATTACTACCTCCTAATCCTTTTGTTATTGTGTTCCCTTCTTCCAAGCACTTGATGTGATCCTCTTCAAAAACTTGCTCTTATGATCTCAAAAAACTTGTTTATGTCATATATTATCATCTTTGCCCATCTCCACCCATGTTATTTAAAGATTAGTTGATGCATTTTTGGTAGCAAGATCAAGCTCTTCATGTTTTCTTACAAGTGGTTGTTGTTCTCCCAATTGTTACCTTCCTAACTAAACTTCTTGCTTTCCTAGTTGTTGTTGTTGCATTCCTACAAGAAGTTCATGTTATCCTATAACAATTGGTTGGTACATTCCTACTATAACACGTTTCCTAGCCAACATTTGAGCTTTTGTTTTTGCTCTAGCCTCCCTTTGTTATGGTGTTATGTTACCAAAATTCAAATTGTTGGAAAGAGGTACCTAGTCTAACACATCAGTTGTAACTACCTATGCAATTTATCTCCCACTTCCTTTACATTTGCAAGAGATTAAGCATTATTGAAAATTATTCTTTCTTGTCTCTCAACCTACCTTTTGATCCTCATGATATTTGCATTGACTAATGTAGTTGTTGTTGTGTGGTCATGGCTTCCTTCTCCTACCCTCTAATTTCCATTTCTTTATTTGCTATTTATTTTTACATAGTTTTTTTAAAATGTTCAAATATTGCTTTGATGTAACAACATGAGACTTATAGTAGTCTACTAATGGTTTTGTCCCTCTTGTTATTCTTGCATGCAAGCTTGGTAACAACAACATGTTGGCAATAAGGAGCACTTGGGAAGTTTAGGCTATTGCATTTTGGACTTCAACTATTTTAGCTACTAATTTTTGGGCAAAGTTAGCTTCAACTTCTAGTTCTTGATTACTACTTTTTGGGTAGGGTTAATAAAGCAAACAACTTCAACTTCCATGTTGGTTTCACTTAACCTTTGAATTCTTGTTGTAGCATGTTCATATCTAGGTTCATGGACATAGTATCATGTTGTTGACAACATAGGATCATCTTGGGTAGATTCACCTTCATTTTGCAAATTAATAACGAAATTAATTAGTTATGTTGCAACTTTATCTTTGCCCCATTGGTTGGCATCTACTGCTCCTTCTAATTGTCCATCTTCATCATTTGATCTGTCCTATTGTATACAATTTGCTAGGTCTACTTCGGTTGTCCATTGCCCTAGGGTTTAAAAGCCATATCATTGTGATTTTGAACCATGTTTTGATGTTTTGCTTGGATAGCGATTAATTGAATGTTCTATCCACCCAACTTGCTAATGTCACCTTGTTTGGCTCTTTATGGTTGTTCCTAAACATGTTTTCATCTCTTTCCTTTTTAAAAATAGATTGGAGTGCCCTAAAGCAGTTGACATCCAAAGGATGTAGAGTGTGGGAGGGTGGGATGGAAAGGTAATCATATTTAACCTTATTTCATATGTTTGTTCAATTGCTTTTAAAATAACATGTGATCCATGTCCGTTTAGAATTAAAAGGTGCCTATTGTGTTGAAATAAACTTCCTAGTACTAATCGAATAAAGAAAGAAAGAAATTGTTTGAACAAATAACATGTCATCCATGTTTTTTTTGCATTGCCATACAAGACCTTGGCTTACATTGTTGAATGTAATCCTCTCATCCTTTCACCTTTGAAAATGTAAGAGCTAGGAAGGACGCTTCTAGTTACATTTATTGCATAATTGATTATCATCCATTCCCTTGATTTTCATATTGTGCTATAAACTTGTTGTGATCCCTTTTTTGTAAACATTCGTGCACTAGATTGCCTATCAACCTAAATACCAATTTCTTCATAATTCCATATGTGGTATGGAGGATAGTTGTGTTTGTTGTATAGTGATTGTAAATTTTCATAAAAATGATTGCATGTAGCTGGGGTTAGTCCTTGTGCCCTATAAATATCCAATCATTTTGCCATGCGAATGGATATTTCAAGGTGCCTTCACTTAAACCAACACCACCATGGGGTTCTAGAAATGCCATTTTTGAATGATGTTGCACGAGTTTGTGTTAATTCTGCCACATTGAATTTCAATTGATGTAAGGATATTAACAAGCTACAATCCTACATGCCAAATACCCATTCAACAATTGCCTCTTCATCAACTAATAAAACTCCAAGTGGGTCACATTTTCTTAACATAATTTTGTCGATGAGATGGTCTAATAGGCTTGTGAAAGGTATGTTCCAATACCAACTTACTTTTTTCAACAACATAAACCTTCTTTCAATTGTGTCCATGGCCTCTTCTAAATCTTCAGTTTTCCAATTGCCTCTTGGACCAGTTAGTTACCTAATAACCTTTATTGACTTATTTGGTGGTTATGATTCAAGTTGAGGAGGCATATTTTCTTTATTAAATACTAACTAATCTAGCACATTGTTCTTCCTCCTTCATGGTACATTGAAGTTCATGGTTGGTTGGACCCCCCAGAACCAAGCCTCCACCAAATTGGAGGTATTCATGCATTATTGACAAGAGGTATGCCTCCGTTCTTCTTGAAATTAGACCATGAATATAAAACATCAATTAGTTCAAGGTAAATAACTTGTGCATATATATTTTTTTCCAACATCTGAAATAAAATTGAACTAGCCTTCAAAATCTAACCAAACCAAGTTTTCATTTGTGGTTTCTATGTAGGCAGTTGGAATGAATATTTGGTTACACAACTTTGCTACTACCCACTACTTGTGATTTTCCTTTCTCCTTTGAACCAAAAAACTTTTCATAGATTTAACAACCCAAAAATAGTATATATCCTTGCTAAATTTTTCGATGTAAACTTTATCTATGCATGAGAATATGGCCTCATCAGATGTAGGATTTAATTCTAAATATGCAATCTTTTATTTTACTTTCATTGCATGAAATACAACTTTATTGGCCTCAGTCTCCTTCTTTACTTTTACCTTCTAATATGTTTTTTTGTTGCATTCAATTTCCTTCTATACTTTTATTTCTTGAATTGTTGTTTTGTTAAAACTAACTTGCCTTCAATAGAACAAAAACCTTAACCTTATAGCACTAGGAACAAAAAACTCAAAAAAACTTTGTAATTCTTGTTCAACATGTTCTAGAATTTGGACATGCTTTCTCTCTTGATAGTGAAAAGCTAAAGCACAAAATGTTAACATATTTAAACAATCTTTAAATATCATGTGTGCAACTTTTGGCAAGAAAGTTTTAAAAGTTATAAGGGATTAGGTATCCAAAGTAAGGGGTGGGTTTCTCTTGCCACGCAATTGAACAGTCCTTACCCCACAATGAATTACACATGTTTACAAGTTTGACCTATGTTAGTCCTTTCACCAAACACTTAATAATCCCAACCCCCACAATAATCTAGAAATGTCCCACACCCTTCCCTATAATTAGGGCACCCACATTTGTACATTGAACATTGTCAACCCTAATCTTGAACCTAAAAGCATTTATTTCCAAACACTTACCAACCCATCTTTGTATCCCCATTGATTATTTGTGTGCATGGAGGGTGGACATGCCAAAAGTCCTCACCCCCACAACTAACAACCTTAATTTATAAATAACGCAATATTTGTTTAAAATCAAATGGGATCACACCCATGACCAAATGTTTGTTCCCTATCCACGGACAATTAAATGGAAAGACCAAAAATTATTTTCCTTTTACCAATTGTTTGATATTAGGATTAAAAATGTACATTTATATGTGAATATTTTAATTTGTCATAGGGTTGGTAATGCTCAAAACGTGTGTTTGGTAATAGGTGGGCATTTGGTGATAGGCATTTCTACCCTAGAGCATCTTGATTCTTTTCCTACACATCTTGCACACACACAAATATCTTTGAAATTGCAAAGAGAAACTCCACAAATAACACTTTAGAGGTAACCATCATTGTTTCAATTATGACAATACCAAAACTAACATGATAGAATGAATGCAATCATAATCATGAAAGTGTCACTCATAAACCATCACCATCACCATCATAATCTTCAAAAGTGACACTCACAAACTACCAAACCATCATCTTCATCGTTATGGCATGAAATTTTCCAACTTCACCGCTACCCCGATCTCTTTCCATTGCTACATTCTTATCCTAAACCAACAAGGAGTTAACGAGTCAAGGAGTTAGAAACCCATCACATTGTGACAATTTTGATTTTTGTCCCAAGGGCCTTGATTGAACTAGAAGTAAAAGGAAACTAGCATGAACTTCCCAACTATCAATTGAAGAAAGATTATGCTTTTTTCTCTAATTTAAACTAAGGATAGTTGAACCTTCCATGACCCCTATATAAAGTTTATATGACATGACCTCTTCCATTGGGGTTTCCATGGGGGATGGAAAACCAAATCGCATTGTTAATCACAAAAGATTAAAGGTGTAGGTACCTCCAAGTCTAATGTATTACAAGTCTTGAACAAGACCTTGGACATGTTTTTAAGGTTTGAAATGACCTTAAGGTTTGAACCCTAATATGTTCCTTCTTAAGGTCTTCAATCAAAGCTTGTGTTCTAAGTCCTAAACAAGAACATGGATTAATTTTTAAGTCTTAAACAAAGGCTTGAGTTTTGTTTTTTTTCTTGAGGTCTTCAATGAAATCTTGAAATGTATTTTAGGTCTTGAACAAGAATACGAATTGTTTTTGAGGTCTAAAACAAGGGGTCAAGGTTTTTAATCAAATATTGAAATGTACATTTCAGGTCAATAACAAGAACATGGATTTTCTTAAGGTTCGAAACAAGGGTTTGAGGTTTTTAATCAGATCTTGAAATATATTTTAGGTTTTTCAAAAAGAGCTTGGATTATTTTTTAATGTTTGAAATAAGGGCTTGAGTTATTTCTTAAGGTTTTCAATTAGATCTTGAAATGTATTTCAAGTTTTGAAGGAGACCTTGGATTATTTTAATGTCTTAAGCAATGGATTTAGTTGCTTCTTGAAGCCTTCAATCGGATCTTGATGACGCGCTCCCAAGTTCCTTATTAGACCCACTTGAGGGTCTAAGTATGTTGAATTGCAGAAAGTTGGAACTTGAGGGCCGCTCCCAACTTCCAGCACTAAAGGGGGTAAGAGGGGCGTGTTAGAAGTCCCGGGATTAGACTAGGAAGAAGGACAATTATGTTATTACATGGTCCTGCATCCAAAACCAACGACAAGTTGATTAGAACTCATTCTGCACCCTTTTGGTGTCGGGACAAGCCATGGGCGACCTTGGACTCACTTGACTCACCACGGCCTGGACTCGGGGGAAGCCACCACCTTCCCCCATATAGTATTCTCTGCTTTACTCCGCGGAGGGGTTCACCCTGCGACGCTCCATGCGCGATGAGCTCTCCTTTGTCTGGATGCGTATCAGAGAAGCTCATGATTCTTTAGCCCGATTTCAACTTTATTTAGCTTTTTCTTGAGCGATTCTTAATGGTTAAGATGGAAATCTGCTTTGATTCAGAGGATCAGCAGATCTCCAAGCTGAGTGAGTCCTCTTTGATTGCTTATAGGATACGAAAAGCTGGGTGCGACACGCGATTAAAGTTCGGAAAATTCAAAAGCAATAAACCGAGCTTTGGAGGCGGCGGAAGCGCCAAAGTCTTCCCTCCGACAAGCAAGGAGGTCCCGTCAGCTACCAATGGATCCTCCAATCTGCCAACGCAGGACTCCTGCGAAACCCCCGCCACGTCGAGTACTCTCCTCCTGGAAAGCCTACTTAGCAAAAAAGGGAATAACGCAGGACAAGCGCCGATGGACCCGGCTGCACTTAGCGAATCGGAGAAATGTTAACCTCCAAGCAAGGAAGCGCAAGCGACCACCACACGAAACGATGGAGAATCGTAAGAAGGCCGCCGCCAACGATCATCTTCACCGATCAGACATCGAGATGTCTCAATGCAATTCGCAAAGGGCGTAGCCGGGGCATCTGGAAGCTCCTCTCAACATCAGGTACCTCCAAAAAACTCTCTCCCCCTTCCCCGCATTTCAGAACTGTTCTCTGTAGTGGTGGGCCAAGGACCAAACTTGGAGTACTGAGGCGCGATCGCCGAAAGGCGGGAAGCGAAAGAGGACCTCTTAGCCGTCGGAGAAAAAGATCCAAGTGAGATAATCGAGTCAAGAAGGAAAGCGAACACCTTCTTAACCACTCCTCCCAACCCAGCTCTGATCACACGTCCAAGCAGCGGACCAGGAACGACCGCCCCCACAGGAGCGGATCCCCAAGGCCCATCGTCGGTAGATTATAGTCTGGAACTAGAAGCGGAATTTCCACAAGATATGGTGATCGAAATGCAAGGCAATGCTGCCAAAAAAGCTCGCAAAACTGTAATCGGATGCACATTGGGGGGAAGAGCGACATTCAAAGCTTTGCACAAATGCCTGAAACTCCACTTGCTGACGTCCTACACCTGAACCACACTTCTAACACGGGGCTACTTCTTGATCCTCTTTGAGAACGAGGAGGGAGCCATTACAACAAGGAAATTTACAACAATAGAATGGAGCGGACTTACAACAAGGAAATTTACAACAATAGAATGGAGCGGACTCAACCTCTCTTTCTCAAGATTTTCGCCAAACTTTGACGCATGCGATAAAGGTACAATTCCCAGACTTGCATGAGCAATTCCGGAATGCAAAAGCTCTTACCATCATGGCAAGCAAGCTTGGCGAGGTCTTGGACATTGAAGCCGCCGATTCATACATCAAAAGGCCGGCAGGCCCCATGGTAACGATAGAGGTCCAGGATATCTCCAAGCTCGCGGGATTCATTAGAATCCCATCCATGGCGGAAGGAGCAGCAACCACAAACGCAATTCGACAAAAGATTCTATACTCTGGCCTTCCAAACCAGTGCAGGAAGTGTCGCAAATTCGGTCACCATGCCCGAGCTTGCAACACGAGCAAAACCAGACTTAGAGAAGGACTAGCGCAACACAACCCTCCCCTGAGTGCGAGCACAAGGGAGGTTCTGGACCCATGAGATGAAGCTCAGGGCGCGGCCCGCGTAAGTAAACTAAACCCGCCCCCAAGAGTTTCATCGGACCCCCATGGTAAAAGGAATGATAGAACGCGGGCTGACACACCGGCAACTACGGGTCCCTCCCGGGCTTTCTCACAACCAGCCCGACATGCAAACCCTCATACGGAAGGCTTAGTGCAAGTCTCCAGCCAAAGGAGACCGACGAGTAATGACCTGAAGGATCAGGAAATGTCAAAACCATTAGAGCCCACAGCTCGCCTCAAGAGCGAAACCCAACTGGAAGCGGAGCAACCCATAGCAGAAGGTCGCACACCAAATGCCAAGCTCCACTTCGGAATCCCAGGGCTGACAGGAGCATAGACACAAACATCATAGGCGAATGCCAACCTGTTTGCCAGCCCAGGGGAAGGAAACAGAGAGGCTGAACGACACAACAAACCCCACGTGGAAGTAACGGAAGGTTGGTCCTTTCAAGGGAAAAGGAGACACACTCCCAAATTGGCCTTGCCTAGACAAGACGCAACTCAGTTCCCCTTCCACACCCTGCAACGGGAGGCCACACCATGAGGGAAGAGAGGCCTAATGCACTAAGAGGTCCACCCCTCCTCTTTCACCTCTCTTGGCATTCCAACCCCGCCAAACAAAGAACCTTTCAAAACCAGGATCTAGCCAATCCTAGTTAGGGAGAAGAATTCCCAAAGAGAGACGTTGGTGCACTCCAAAAACCAAGCCTTGTCGAGCCTACCGTTGAGCATCAAGATCACGGGGCCAGCAGAAGCCACGGACGAAGAATGGTCCCCTAGCTCGGCTTAAGCAGACCTCATTCAACGAATAGAGTTAGAGCTGGAGGAGAAGATACTAAGGTTCAAACTCACAATCACCGAACAGCCCCAATTGGAATGGGCATGGTAGGAAGAGCTGAGCAGAGGAGGGATGGAATGCACCATCCTTGCCTACATTGACACGGGAATAAGCGCGCTGAGTGTCCAAAACAAGCGGCACCTGCACTGGAAGGTCCTGGAGCACATTCCTAGCATGAACAATGAGGTTGAATTCGCCGTCCCGGCGCACAACCTGCTAAGGAAAACCGATGTGGAGAACACGACCCGCCAAGCACACAAAAATCGCACGGCAAGCATCCTAGCCTCTCCTCAGGCGGCAAGGAAAAAATGGTTCACTAAGCTAGACCTTACGATGTTGATGACCTCTCAGAAGGGTAGCATAATCCCAATACACACCGACCACAAGGCGGAGAGCGAGGACCAAAAGCCCTCGCCTAGTGACCACATCCGACTCCCGGGATCGATCAGCCAACCGGCTGCCCACAACAGACTCACCTATGACTGAGAAGGCCCTCGCTTTAACCTCCCTCAACGTCAGAGGCCTGAGGGGAGGCACGACCAAGCCAAAAGAGATCAAGGTTTGGTTCGCCTCACTCCCAACGCCCCCTCAAATTATACTCATTCAAGAACACCACCTCGGGAAGGAGGACACCCAGGACTCCGCCAAAGGCATCGAGTTCTGGCAGGGCAAATCCTTTTGGAACGAAGGCATCCCTATGGGATGCTTGCAAAGAACCAGTGCCAGCATGGCCATTCTGGTCGACAAGGCAACCGCCCCACTCATCACAGCGCACGGAACTCTGATCAAAGGCCGCGCACAGTTCATCACCCTCCAATCACCTGGTATTAGCACGTTAACCATTATCAACGTATACGCCCCACGCTCCTCCAATGACAGAACACAACTCTGGCGAAGGATTAACTAAGTTGATTTCAACTTTGATCACACCATCCTGGGTGGCGATTTCAACCACCTAGAGGTGACGGAATGTAGAGGCACAACCGGTGAAAGACAAATCCACAGGAGGGAATCCGACTCCTGGCACCACATGACGTTCAAAAACGGACTAACCAACGCTTGGTGCCTGGATAGTTTTCGAAAGTTATCAAAGAAGGAGTTCACCTATGACAACGGGAGGACAGGAACAACCTCAGCTGTATCCAAAATCGACAAGTTCATGGTCTCCCAAACCTTAAAGGAAAGGGGAGGGAGAATTGAGGCAGTGGCCTCGGTGAGAAAGTTCTCAGACCACTCGCCCCTCATTATCACGATCTGGGGGCAGCATAACGCCCCTAGCAACCCCCCGAGCTTCTTCGACATCTCTCTCCTGAGCGACGAAAGAAGCAAGCAAGAGATGTTGGAAGCTTGGGTCGGGAATCATCCTACACCCTTCAATGACCTGGACTGGCCAGCCTGGCTAGAGGTCGCCACTGGCAGGGTCATGGTGTGCAACACGCGCCTCTCAAAGGAGAAAAAACACGCCAAAGGGACGTGTGTAAGAGCATGCACCAAAAAAATTCAACTTGCAGAAATCCAACTACAAAGGGACCTGTCAAACAAGGAAGTGAAGAGCATCCTCTCTGACTTGCAAGGCAAGCTTGTGGAGGTCTTCCAAAACTCAATCGAACGCAACCGGCATCTCTTTTCATCTAACTGGCTTAGGTATGGGGATACATGCTCGAAAGCCTTTTTTGACTTCCATCGTATAGGGAAAAAGAAAACCCTCTTGCGAAAGCTGGAAACCGAGACGGGGACCATCACGGGCCAGAATGATCTCACACAGTACATAACCAAGTACTACACCCGCCTCTACTCCTCGGACGCGCATATACTCGGCACGGCGGAAGCTCAAGCGGAATGCTGGAACAACGTCCTAGTGAAGGTCACCCAAGACACTAACGCAAGCCTGACAAGGGACCTCACGGTAAGAGACATCCTAGATGCCATCAAAGCATTGCCCAAAGGGAAGGCACCGGGGCATGATGGCGTACCAATGGAGTTCTTCCACGAGTATGCGGAAGAGGTCGCGCCGACTTTGCTTCAAGCCTTCGCGGCTATGCTCAATTCCGGGGCAACCTCGGCCTCCATCAACAAGGGCTTAATAACCCTCATCCCCAAGACCGGGGACCGAGCTAGGCTCAACAATTGGAGACCCATAACTCTACTGGGCAGCATCTACAAAATTTTGGCGAA
>Ga0209208_10005846_pt1 | contig 17044 bp, 23 predicted proteins | sample S1TSphfallax_3_FD_187694 | JGI IMG/M metagenome (GOLD analysis project Ga0209208, IMG submission 187694) | Host-associated microbial communities from peat moss isolated from Minnesota, USA - S1T2_Fd - Sphagnum fallax MG (SPAdes) (version 2) | ecosystem: Host-associated > Plants > Peat moss >...
AATTTCCTAAGAATTCTCCATTACCACATAAAGGCCCAAAGCTCATAGTGTTATAAGTATTGTAGTGTAGGTATTATTCAAATGTTTATTGAAGAAAAAAAAGCTAGTCCAATGTGATTTTATTTTATTTCCTCAATTCAATATCATTATTATAATTATTTAATTTTTAAAGGTAGGAAATTTCCAAATTACTACAAATTACCAAAAGTCAATGCAGGATGCTAATTCATTTTATTTTCATTATTATTATTATTATTATTATTTTAATTCTTAAGGTAGAAAATTTCCAAAGTACCAAAAGTCAATGTAGGATGCTAATTCATTTATTATTATTATTATTATTTTAATTCTTAAGGTAGAAAATTTCCAAATTACTACAAATTTTACCGAAAGTCAAATGCAGAATGTCCAAGTGCGTGGAATCATGGCATAATTCAGAATTGTGGAGTGGCATTCCAACACAGGGGTGGAATGCTGGAAACGTGTAGTGGGTTCCGGGGCGGAATGTCCAGTGACGTGCTGACTGCGATGCGTTCGGGTCTCAGCTGCGCCTCCCTCCCGACGGGTATGAGCCACGGAGAGGAAATCCGACGTTGGGAACCGCCACGTGGTCTCCGGATTTCGGGGGTTCCTTGTTGCAGGCGACGAAGGACCTAGTCGAGGTCCCAAATATCACGAATGCGGTCGAGGTCTCCAAATTCTATCGAGGTCCCGAGATGAGGTATTGGGGTTTGAGCTTTTTGCAGGCCACACCCCAGTTTGGGGCGGTTATCAGCAAAGGGGAACAGACGCGAGGCGGTTATAATACCGGTTCCTTGGGCTCATTATGTACAGGAATTCCATTAAATACCCGGAACCGGTGATTCTCTGATTCCTAGTTTTCACTGAAAATACCAGAACAAACCAGAACCGACGGTTCTATAATTTTGAAATATTAAAAAAAAACTTCTGGATTGGACGGTTATTGACGGCAGCACGTATAACCTCCAAGTGGTTGAGACCAATGCTGCACGGGTATTAGAACTACGAACAGACGGTTCTATGATTCGGACAGATGCTCTTATTTTTCTAATAACATTATTGGGAAAATTGGGAACTGACGGTTCTCTGATTCTGACCTGAAAAAATTGGGAACCGGTGGATCTCTGATTCTGACATTTGATGAAATTGGGAACTGACGGTTACTTGAAAAGTCAAATAACCGGACAGGACTTGTGGAGAGACTCTCAATACCAATTATTTATTTATTTATTTATTTATTTTTAGAGGTCAAATTTGTGATGTAGCCAAAGTGGAGTTCATCCCTAGGAAGATGTAGCCAAATTTGGCTACGAGCTAAATATGAAAATTGAACATAAAATTGTAAACATCATTTTATATATTTCACACATGTATAGAAGTGTGGTAAATTTTCTTAAATTTTGGTTGAATTCTGGCTATTGGAAATCTTTTAAGGCACTTGAGAGCTTAGCAGGTTTAATTTTGAGGTTTAAAATGTTTTTGGCTATATGTATATGGCTAGTGAAAATAACGCGTGCTGGATACCCTCGCCTGCCTGAGGTAGACTCTATTGGGGGAGGGGAGGGGCGGGGGGGGGCTGGCTGGCTTGCAGTCGAGGTGCCAAAAGCGGGGAGCTGACTCAGTCGAGGTGTGAAGATGGACGTACGGGGATTCCAGTCGAGGTCTTAAAACACGGCCACCTCTTCTTCCTCGCGCGCCCTCTCGCCTCTCGTCTCTCTCTCTCGCGCTCGCGCGCTATGTGTCCTCTCTCTCTGTCCGCTCACACCCCACCCAACACACCATATCTTTCCCATACTACTTAGTCACACCGACCTCTGTTGCCTCTTGCATCGACAACACATCTCTTGTCGACCCATTCGTTTTTTTTTGTTTGGTTTTTTGGGTACAGATTTGACTCCCCCACCCTTCCACCCTTCCACCAGTTTCGTACTGGTTGGTGGGATCTGTCTGTCGCTGCTTCCCCAGCTCCAAACCCTAATTGGATAGTGTCGCGGATTCGGAAAAGCTCGCTCGCTCACTCTCTTTGCTCGCTTGCCCCAAGTTTTTGTGTAGTAGAAGAGTCAGTCGCGAGCTTTTTGATTTCTCTCTCTTGAGTTGTCGCTTAACATGAGCATTCGCGTCGCGGCGGAGAGTTAAAGAATCGCCAAAAGATAGGGAGAGCGGTATTCTATTAGGGTTTTATATAGCTCCGGGTCTCATCAGCGACAAGGAGCAGGAGTCATCTTGCTGTACAGTGGATAGACGTTTGCTGAGGTTCGTGTTTTGGGTTTTCCTTTTGGGGGTCTGTTCGTTTTTTTCTGTTTCTGTTTACGTTTTGTTTTTTGCCAAAAAAAAGTAAAAATCGCAAAAGGTTTTGTTGCGGATCGCTGCTGGGGTTATTGGCTTGCGGGAATCTCTTGTGTGGAGTTCTGGAGGTTTGTGTTGTGGAATTTTTTGCTCGCAGAGAATTTGGGTGGTGGGGGTGACGGTACGTGAGGCGAGCTGGATCGGAATTGGGCTGCACCGATGACGATGACAGCACCACCTCTTGATGTATGTGTGTGAAGAGAGAGAGAGAGAGAGAGAGAGAGAGAGAGAGAGATTGCTCTGATTGCTCTGATTTGCTAGTCTCTGAATGGTCCTGACAGTTGTGGTTCATTGCAGGAGGACGATGATATGTTGGTACCGCCACAAGACTTCAACGACGGGATAGAAGCAATGGAAGGTCGGTATACATATCTCTTCAACCAACTCTTTGTCCTTCTGCTGTTCCGTGTCAGTGATTTTACTGATACCAGCAGCATTGTATTGGATAATAACCCAGTCAGTAGTATCGAGTCTCATCCTTTTCGGAAAGTGTGTGTGGTGGTTGTTTTTTGCTTTTGGCTGTGGCAGTGGTAGGTCAAGGAGGAGAGACTGTTGCCACGGTCGAGAATCATCCGGCTGATGATCCCCAGACGGGAAAGTTCACATGGACTTTAGACCATTTCTCGAAGATAAATCTGAGGAAGCATTATTCTGAAAGTTTTCTGGTTGGTGGATACAAATGGTGAGTGAATTGTGTGTGTCCCCCCATTTGCCAAAACTTTTAAGATCAGCATTTGAAGTTGAAGTCCCTCCTTTTCTGGAGAGACAGAACAATCCTCTCTCTCACACTTGCACCACATGCACATTCAGGACTGATTTGTTTTGTTTTGTTTTTTTTTTTGGGGTGGGGGGACTTGTGTCAGGCGTGTGTTGTTATTTCCAAAGGGCAATAATGTGGATCATCTCTCTATATATCTAGATGTGGCGGATTCGGCAACATTGCCCTATGGCTGGAGCAGATTTGCTCATTTCAGTTTGGCTGTCGTCAATCAGTATGATCCTAAGATAACCGTAAAGAAAGGTGCAACTCTTCTCATGCACCTGTGCTTTGTTTCTAAAAGAGAATCTCTTGTGCTACTCTGATCATGGTTCTGTACAAGACAGGAAATTATCACTTTAGGCAACTGGGTCATGATCATCTTATAAATCTCATCTCTCTGGTTTTCTTTTGGAATTCTTCTGCAGATACCCAGCATCAGTTCAATGCACGTGAAAGTGATTGGGGATTCACATCTTTTATGCCACTTCAAGAGCTATATGACCCAATGAGGGGCTTTTTGGTGAATGACACTCTTGTGCTGGAAGCGGATGTCAATGTACGCAAAGTGGTTGACTACTGGGCGTATGATTCAAAGAAGGAAACGGGTTTTGTGGGGTTGAAGAATCAGGGAGCCACGTGCTACATGAACTCACTTCTTCAGACCCTGTACCATCTAGCCTACTTTCGCAAGGTTCTCTCCCTCCCTGCCCCCCTCTTTCCTGCTCCAAGTTCCCCTTAGTTTTCACACTGGCTGTTGAAGTCCTTTCAGACTCTTTCTGGTAAATTGCCTCAGGTGCTGATCAGAGTCATGCATGTCATTGTGGTGAGAACAACCATGTTCCTCATTGTCACATATGGTGATGAATCTCATTGCAAATCTCCTCACTGATTATCATGTTCTGTCATGCATGGGTAGTTCTAACAGGCTGTGTGACCCAGCCCTAAGTCTAGACTGGTGCTAATGGAGTAAGTTTCTTCAAAGGTGTAGTGGATAAAAACGCAAGGCAGGATGGTGAAGAATTCATGGTGTTTCAGGAGTTCAGACATCAAGAACCTGGAGGCCTTTTTGTTTTATTTCTGCCTCCACTAAGAAAGTATAAGGCTGTGACACAAGCTGAAGCTTTTTTTGGGTCATTGTGGTGGTGACAGGCAGTGTATCACATGCCAACGACCGAAAATGATATGCCATCCAACAGCATTCCATTAGCCTTGCAGAGCTTGTTTTACAAAATTCAGTACAGTGATACAAGTGTTGCCACTAAGGATCTTACCAAGTCATTTGGATGGGACACGTATGACTCGTTTATGCAACATGATGTTCAGGAGCTTAACCGGGTTTTATGTGAGAAGTTAGAAGATAAAATGAAGGTATGGATGCCTATCATGTTGTGGGACGCCTGCTATCATGTATGCTTCAACTTGCAACTGATGTGTGGGTTGTCTTCTCAGTACAAATAGAATCCAGGTGGTAGATAGTAACTGCTTGTCATGGGCATGGTTGCACGTTTGTGGGTATACCTCTCCATTCTTCTTTCATAAAAGTTTCATGTTGTGGAGTCAGATGACTGGCATGCAACTGGGTCGATGCAAAAAATTTGGATTCTGTATGGTTTTCTCCGCTACAAATTCTTTTTGGAGTTTTATACTGTGTGATATGAGTTTTGCAGGCAACAGCAGTGGAGGGCACAATACAGCAGCTTTTTGAAGGGCACCATATGAACTACATTGAATGCATCAATGTTGACTATAAATCAACGCGGAAAGAATCCTTCTATGGTAATTGGGTACATCATCACTTCACACAAGTTTTGCATTCTCCACGGTGGCTTCCTACATAATTGAGAAAGGGCATATTGTCTGGATTCTGTGTATGTCCTTTTTAATTGCGTTGCTTGCTTTTGTCTACAGACTTGCAGCTGGATGTGAAGGGCTGCAAAGATGTTTATGAGTCTTTTGACAAGTATGTTGAAGTTGAGAGGCTTGAGGGTGAAAACAAGTACCAGGCTGAACAGTTTGGTTTGCAGGTTAGGTCTACTTTGAAAGCTATTTTTCATCTCAATTTTCACAAGTTGTTCAAGTCTATGAATAAAATTGGACTCAGGTTATGTACAGGATGTGAGCCTCACAGTAGACAGTAGACTGTGAAATGAATTGCAGCATTGCTGGGGAAGAGATTTTTAGTTGTGCCAAAGGCTCCAGTGGATTTTGTTTTCTTTGTTTTCAGTGTTGTTGAAACTTGTGGTAAGATGCCAGTGATACTTCCATCTATTGGCTCTCACTTGAGCTTTTAGGTGTTTGAAAACTTCTGAGCTATTGACTGTGTTCTAATTTTCACTGCAGGATGCAAAGAAAGGAGTCCTTTTCATTGATTTTCCTCCTGTACTTCAACTTCAGCTGAAGCGGTTTGAGTATGACTTCATGCGAGATGCAATGGTCAAGGTGAGTAAGTTGCTGTCTCCTCTGTTGGGGTTGCAGATGTTATCATCTTTTTAGTATTTTGTAGAGCGCCTATTCAATTATTGTGATTGCAATCATTTGAGTAGGAGATGGGTTTGTTGGGTCTTCGCTGTTTGAAAACAGCATGCATGAATGGCCACTTTCTTGTACTGACATTTTTTGAATTCATCTACCCTGTTGCTAAGAGTTTGAGGTTTTCCAGTGATGTGCGAGAGCTTGATATGGATTTGGCTTGGTTTGGCAGATCAATGACCGGTATGAGTTCCCACTACAGCTGGACCTGGACAGGGAGAATGGAAAGTATCTTTCACCTGATGCAGATCGCAGTGTGCGCAACTTATACACCTTGCACAGGTTTGCAGCCATATCTGTTTCTTTTTTTGTGTCCAAGACTGTATATGTGTCAGAACCTAACTGGTACTAAAGCTAGCAAGCTTGCTCAGTGGCACCTGGAAATTGTAGCATTTGACAAGCAGTAAGTAGCTTGTGATTTGAGTGTAGATTGATTTGCCTGAGAATTTGTATGTTATTTTTGTCTTTACAGTGTTCTTGTTCATAGTGGAGGTGTCCATGGTGGGCATTACTATGCATTTATCAGACCGACTTTGTCTGATCAGTGGTAAGTACAATCATTGCACAAACTCTGAGGCTGTATGCAGGTTTCTAGGCAATTAATCTCAAGTTGAGAGCTTGAGACTGGTACCTACTTGATAGGAAGTGATCTGTGTACAAAACAGCATTGGGGAGTCATGTATTTTTCAGCTTAATATGTATTCCTTTCTGAAGTTTCAGGAACAATGGAAGTTAAGGGGGGAAGGCTCACTCTCTTGGCAGAAATTTGGACATGGTGTACAGAGATGCATGAATTGCTGTAAAAAATTGGTGCATGAAGGGACACTGGTGCAAAAATTTGAATTGTGAGTCTATTGCAGATATTCAGAGTGAACTATGGGTCTTTATGTTGGCAGGTACAAGTTTGATGATGAGCGGGTGACCAAGGAGGAGCTGAAGAGAGCTCTTGAAGAGCAATATGGGGGAGAAGAAGAGGTAAGGTGTTGTTTTTTTTCTATTTAAGGGCGTGTCTTTGTTCCTGATTGTTATTGTGCTTCTGGGATTGTCATGTGATACCTAGGGAGGAGAAGAATGGCTGATGATGGCTGTTTTTGATTATCACTTCAATTGTGGCCTCAGATCTACAAGGTAGGTTTATGAGGGGAACTGAATTGTAACAGACATATTGCATGCAATAGTGGCTAGTATTGACTGAATGCTGTGGTTTATTGCAGCTTCCACAGACCAATCCAGGGTTCAACAATACACCTTTCAAGTTTACCAAGTATTCCAATGCCTACATGTTGGTATACATCCGGGAGGCTGACAAGGATAAGGTTATCTGCAATGTGGATGAGAAGGATATTGCGGAGCACTTACAGGTAGTCTACTGATGCATTCTGTGAGATTAGCCTATGGGTGTGAAAGCTTGAGTGCAAAATGATGTGTGATCAAGACTGTATAGTCTGTTGGGACTCAGCATTTTTTCCAAGTTATGTACTAGATGTATTATGTTTTTTCCTGCATGTTTAATGTCAAGAGTGCTCAGCTACAGACCCATTTCAGGGATCTTGTTCTGGGTACAACTGTGGTAAGATAGGCAATATAGTTTACCAAGAGTGTATACCTGTTTGTATGTGGAGGTTTACTAACATGACATGTATGTGAGATTTTCACAGATACGGTTGAAGAAGGAGCAAGAGGAGAAGGTAAGGAAGAGGAAGGAGAAGGCAGAAGCACATCTGTACACTATCATCAAGGTATGAGTTTGTATATCTGTCTGAAGTTCACAGCATCAAGTATTGGGTATGTTCAGTAATGTGTTGATAGGTTGCAGTTTGCTGATGGCTTTCATAGGATCTTGGCAACAATTAGGGAACAAAGTGCAATGTTGATGCCATTAGAGATCTAAGTGCATACTGCTTGATTTGTTTTTGGTTGGATGATCATCCATCTATACAGGTTGCTCGGGACGAGGACCTAGCATTCCAAATAGGGAAGGAGATTCATTTCGACCTTGTTGATCATGATAAAGTGAGGAGCTTCCGGATTCAAAGACAGACACTCTTCTCCCAGTTCAAGGTAAGAAAATGGCTTATGTCTGGAGACCATCAGTTGTAGATCTTCTGGAAGGCTTAAGATCAACGTTCTTTCCTACAGTAAGAATGTGCTTGTCTAGTCCTGTCTAGTGGCTTGTTTTGCCTTGCTTGCTGAGTCTGCAGCTGATCATCATTGTGCGGTTTGGCAGGAAGAGGTTGCAAAGGATCTTGGGATCCCTGTGGCTTGTCAGAGATACTGGTTATGGGCAAAGAGGCAGAATCACACCTACCGGCCTAACAGACCACTGAATGAGCATGAAGAGGCTCAAACTGTATGAAATCTTGTACTTCAATTTTTTTCTTTCACATCGCAAGGCATGTCTGAGATTGTTTTGTCAGTTGATTGCAACAACTATTGAACACCAATGGGTGATGTTCACTAGCAGGAACTCTCCTAGACAAGGTATATTTTGAGTACACTATGCCATGTTCCTGACACAGGTGCTAATCTCTCCTGTCTTGTCACATAAATTATGATGTGTGCAGGTAGGGCAGTTGAAGGAGGCATCAAACAAAGCTCACAATGCTGAGCTGAAGTTGTTTCTGGAAGTTCACTTCTCTCCTCAGGTACTTCCCTCTCTCCTCCACATCTTCCAATGTATGCATACAGCTTTGTCATGGCCTTCTTTGCAAGAAATCCTTTTATTAGAGGTTTCTCCTCTTGTTGGTCTTGCTTGTTCCCTCTTGCTCCAGTCAGATGTGCTTTATCTTCTATCTTTGGTTTTCCAGGAACGTATACCGATCCCTCCTCCTGACAAAACTAAGGAGGATGTCCTGCTATTTTTTAAGCTCTACAATCCAGAAAAGGAGGAGTTGAGGTAAGCTCCTTCTAAGCTCCACAAGGATGAGGCAATAGTGGCAGCTTTGAATAACCATAAAACTCAGTTCTTGTGTACTATGTCATTTGGGATGCCTTGAAGAATTATGTAGGTGACATACCGATTATGCTCTTTTCTAATGTACTTTATTGTTTCTCCTGCTGCCAATTTTGATCATGAGAAAGAATCTTTCCAAGACTCAGGACTGATCTTTGTTCTGAAAAGGGAACAGATCTAGCTATCTGGATACATCATTTGAAGTTCCTGGTCACTTCCAAGTATCTTTAGTTTATTAAAACTCTGCATTGCTGCGGGAGTCCAGGTATGTGGGGAGATCTTTTGTAAAGGGTGGAGGGAAGCCAACTGATATCCTTGAGAAGTTGAATGAGATGGCAGGCTTTGCACCAAATGAGGAAATTCAACTTTTTGAGGTTGGATTCTTCATGAGCCCCAGCATGTTGCAGATTATTTTTTTGATCAATTACTTGGATTTCTTTCTTTAGTATCTGTTGTATGACAATTTATTTATTTATTTTGGTTCCTTTTTTTGGGGATCATGCAGGAAATCAAGTTTGAGCCAAATGTCATGTGTGAGCCTGTTGACAAGAAGTTTACATTCAAAGCCAGTCAGGTATGAGGGCAGGGATTTTACTAGACAAATTGGCAACTACCCTTTCTGAAGCTTGCACAAGAGAAATGTAACATGGGTAGTGAGGCTTTTGCTGGAGCATGATAATAGCACAGAGAGTGTAGGACAACAGCAGCCTGTGTAGAGGAGCTTGTCAGGAGATATTTGGTTTTTGAAGCAGAAAAGTGAATTCTTATAAGCTGAAACATTCATACATACATGCCCTTTGACACTGACAGTTCTGTGTGTAATTTGTTTCTTCTTTGTCTAGCTTGAAGATGGTGATATCATCTGCTACCAGAAAACTTGCACAAGGGAAGAGGAGGAATCGTACCGTTACCCTGATGTACCCTCATTCTTGGAATATGTTCGCAACCGGCAGGTACTATATTGGTGTAGCCATGAAAATAAACTGTTAATCTTGTCAGTTGATTTGATCGTGCAATGACATGACTCTTTTCCAATCAATTACTTATGAATTGGCAAATGCTGAGTACTCATTGTAAGTGAACATGGGGGTAACTTGGCTCCAAGAATAGAATCAGCAAAAACAGAATCAGTAACAGTTAGCAAATGTTTTGTAAGTTTCCATTGTGATGATGGAACAGGTCTTGAGTTACTTTTTTCCTCACAGTGATCAATTATGCAGTTGGTATAGCATTCCTAAATTTGTGCTTGGTGCATGGGTGGGTGGGTTTTCAAGGTTGTGCATTTCCGGCGGCTAGAGAGGCCCAAAGATGATGAGTTCTGTTTAGAGTTGTAAGTTTTGTAATTGGTTGGCCTTGACTACAAATTGAGTTACAACATCTTTTGTGAATGTCCCTGAGCAATGAAATTCTTAGATTTCTGTTTGAATAATACTACTCTGTAGCAGAGTGCTATTGTGTAAAGTGCTTTGTAAGATCTATCACCTTTTGCTAGCATCAACCAGACTGTATTTGGTCCAACTCTTTGTACTTTCCTGATGCTGTGGATTTGCTCGGAATCCAGGTCAAAGCAGCATACATATGATGATGTGGTGGAAAGAGTGGCACTGCAGCTTGGACTTGAGGACCCATCAAAAATCAGGCTCACCTCTCATAACTGCTACTTGCAGCAGCCAAAGCCGCAGCCTATCAAGTACCGGGGTGTCGAGCGTCTGACTGATATGCTCGTCCACTACAACCAGGTCTTTGTGATAGTTTTCTAGAGAGAGAAATGTTGTCTCAGCCAGAGATGCGCCTTTTTCACCACAGTTGAGATAAGTTAGGGGGGCAAGGAGATCATCAGTCACAGTTTGGGGCGGGGGCTTATCAGTCACAGTTCTGATACATGGATTGTGTTGTGTGCTGGTTGTTGCACAGACATCAGACATTCTGTATTTTGAGATGTTGGATTTGCCTCTCCCAGAACTCCAGGGCCTGAAGACACTAAAAATAGCCTTCCACAACAGCAAAACAGAGGAGGTATCTATATGTACTTGATCATCTATTGCTTGGGTGAAATAGAAACCCTCAATCTTAGAGTGGAGCATATGCATTTTTGTCTCTTGTGGCAGAAGTTTTTCCCCCCCCTAGTGTTTACTGCTCAAGGGAGATTCACATAGTCTCTCTAGTTTTCATCTTGTCTCTTCATCTTTGTGTACCTCAGTTTGGTGCCTTCCATGCTGTAACATCTCTTTTTGGTTATATCTCTTATTTCAGTAGAATGTCTTTGGTACTGGGAGACTGGTGTCTTTGCAACACCTGTGACTTTCTAATGTAGACTGTAATTGGGTCATGGTATCCTGTGGATGTTCTTGTTTCATGTATGGGTTTCCTATTGGGATGAAATTTAAACAAATGCACTCTTTCATGAACTTTCTGCCAAAGCAGAAACTGTCTTTAGTAGCCAGGAATTGACTAAGTTATGGATTGTTGATTCTATGGAAGGTCAAAGAAAACAGAAGTTTCTGCAGGATGCTTGAACTTTGTATGTATTCTCTCAGAATTCATGAGAGTTATTCTTTCCAAACTTGTAAGAAAATCACTGACAGGTTAGGCATGGATCTGCTGCAGCCTCTAATGTATTATCTCTGGCTTACCACAGGTTTCTGTGCATAACATCAGATTACCCAAGCAGAGCACTGTTGGTGATGTCATTCATGAGCTCAAGAGCAAGGTATTCATATTCTATGCTGCTGTCTTTTTTGTTGAATTCCCCAAGAGCTGTGCTGTTTTGGAGTTGTGATCCTGAAATATATGTGCATTGATTTGTTATCTGGTGGAATAGGTTGAGCGATCCAATCCAAAAGCAGAGTTGAGAATACTTGAAGTTTTCTACCACAAGATCTACAAGGTGGGTTATCTGCTGGACCTCCTGCATATTGACTCTGGTATCCATACATCAGAAATGACAATTTGGAATTCTGTGGCTTCTTTTCATGTTCATATCATCCTGGAAGTCCTTGTTTCCTGATTTCAAGACATGCCTTTTCTGCATGGATGGTTATAGATTGGTCACAGTGTCACCAGTGGCACAGGATCACAGTTGCTTGCTGATTTGCTTTCAGCTTCTTGGTATATATCCTTCTGGTTTAGTGACAATGTAATCACAACTTGTTCAGCTTGATTAGGTTAAGTCTCTCACATCCAAGTTTGTTGGACAGATCTTTCCTTCAAATGAGAAGATTGAGAATATCAATGATCAGTATTGGACTTTGCGAGCTGAAGAGGTCAATGTCACTATCTTTCTCAAGTGCTTTCTTGTTTTATTTTGGTTGTAGAGGGTACATAACTTTTTCCAATATCAGATGGGTATCTTGATCATCTTCAGAGACAACATTGGTGCAAATGTTGATCAACAGTTCTGGATGAATTTAAGTAAGAGGAATGTCAATGGTAATTGGTACATCTTCTGCAAATGGGTCTTCCTGAAATGGTTTCTGGAACTTCTTCTAATTTACAGATACCTGAAGAGGAGAAGGAATTGGGTCCTCAAGAACGCTTGATCCATGTGTATCACTTCACCCGTGATGCTTCACAGAATCATATGGTTTGTGCTTCTCGTCCACTACATATGTCTTTTAGAACTTGATCAGGAAAGTTACATTCTGAAAGAGGTGTTGATGAGACCACACTTTTGCCAATGAGAATTCAGTCAACCTGATCTCATTCGGCTGAACCAGGCATTGTCTTCCTTTCCTGAGTCTAGAACTGACAGAATCACTGTACAGTCTTCTGAGTTGCAACTGAATTATGCTACTTGCCTGCATTTACAGGTTCAGAATTTTGGAGAGCCATTTTTCCTGGTGATGCGAGATAATGAGACATTGGGAGAGGTGAAAGAGCGCATACAAAAGAAGTTACAGGTTCCAGATGAAGAGTTTGCCAAGGTTGGTTCTCATTTTTCTTGAAGCCCAAGAAACTGAAAAGACATGTGGAGAGTTGTATATTTTTCTTTACTCATTTCTAGCCTACAATGGTTTTAGATGGTTGGCATGGTGAGAGTCTGCTGTTTCTTGCTAAAAGCATACCAGGCTGAAATGATTACTTGTGCTGACAGTAGAATTCTTTACTTGTGTGTTTATGCAGTGGAAGTTTGCATTTCTGTCACTTGGACGTCCAGAGTATTTACAAGATGGGGATATTGTGGCAAGCCGCTTTCAGGTGGGTGGTGTTTGATTTATAGCAGTACCTGTTATGGTTTGGTACCTTATACCTGAATGCATAGCTGAAGGGAAAATGTTTTACATTGAATCTGACTACTTGGTGCTGTTGGTGGGGTCATGCAGAAGAGAGACACTTATGGTGCCTGGGAACACTACTTGGGTCTGGAGCATGCAGATACAGCCCCCAAACGCTCTCATGCTGCAAACCAGGTCATCTATAACATTCTCACTCCTTGTGTTGAAAAGATGGTATTGGTCCAGCATGCAGTTTTCTCCATTGTTCCAGTTTGGCATGAAAATTCATGTTCTATAGCCAGGTTGACCACCATTGCATCCACCACTCTTGTCCAGTAACCAATCTTTTGTGGTGCTGCAGAATCGGCATACTTTTGAGAAGCCTGTAAAGATTTACAACTGATCAAGGCTCTATAACTGATCAAGGCAATTCTGGTTGGTGTATGGGAATTTATTAGCTATGAGGGGGGAGCAAGGTGGAGAGAAACAATGCACTGTGTTTTTTTTTTCAAGGGCTTTTACCTTCTTGCAGTGCATGTCATACTAAATCCGGTCATCAGGCACTGCCTCAGTTTTGCCTACTGGCCTTGGTGCTTGATTGTGAAGGATTTGCACATGCCTTTTACATGGTGATATCCAGCGTTTACCTGCACCATACTCCAGCAGCTTCTTCTAGATGAAAGGAGAGCGTACCCTGCTTTTTAAAAAATATTTTGGCCGTGTTCATATAGCTTCTCTCCTTCTGTGCTTTGTAGTTCCACCATGTTCAACAGTTTTAGGACTCAGGTACATTATGACTTTTGTATTCTCATCCAAGTTATCAGCTGTATTGTTGATCGGAATACTGGTCATAACCTGTGCTAGTATAATCCGTGAAGAAGAAATTAGATCTGCTCTGTAGAGCGCACCTTTGTTGTCACCCCCTTTTCTCGTAAACTAAAAATATTCAGTGATGGTTCAGTATTTAGGCTGTTGTAGAGGATTTGTGAAGAGGGGAATCAGGTGCACATTGTGTGCCCTTTCTGCGGAAAAAAAAAATTGTGATGAATCTTTCACTTCATGTTTGTGTGATGCACTCTTTCATGCCGCTCATGTTTTCTTGTGAAATTAGCAACCCAGTTACAGTATTCATACATATTCTAAGTCATTTGAACTGACTTTTGTCTCAAATTAGATGTTATGTTTTGGTTCTGTGCACCATGCCCAAATATGTTGATTTGGGGTATGCATGTCTTTGGTATGTTTTGATGCATGCAAAAATCTATGTTCAAAATATGTGGTAAAATCTCTTGGTGTGGAGAGTTATGTATTGATCAAATGTGCAGAGCTATTGTCAGAGACGTTCCCAAATGTGTGAAGAAGCAAAGGTACCTTTCCACAATTTCATTTGTTGGTTTTGAGTTTTGATCTGCATGCATTGAAATTGGACATGGGAATCTGTTAGGATTCTCTTGTTCTTCCTCATCTGTTGAGATCATCTGCTGCAAAGTACAAAACTTACGAAATGATTGTCTCTGTTGTTTTTGCTCACATCTGCTTTTTAGTTTACCTTTGAACTATTGATCATCTACAGTATGTCCTGTGCAGGTGATCTCAGATGTTTGTGTTGTTGCACTTGGTTGTTTTCTGGGTACCTTTGGCATGATTGGTTGATTTACAGTATGTTCTGTGCAGAAGATCTCCATGTACTGAGGAAGGATTCTTAAAGGCTGGATTTTTCTCCTCCCCAAATGCTTTTCAAATCCAACTTGTGTAAGATCTCAAGTTCATGTTGTGCTGATTGTAGGGTCATCCCTGTTTGACCATATTAAAAATTCTCTTTTGAGGGTATTAGGATCTTTGTTGGACCACATTAAAACCCTCATTTGAATATTTTCAAGTATTACACTCATCATTCAAAGGCAAAGACTCTAAGATTTGTTTTTGAAAATCCATAACTAATTGAAAATTTCACTTCCAACTTGGTTTCAGTTTCAAATTGTCTTGTCTTCAGGAGAAAACTATGTGAAAAATAAAAATTGAATCTAATTTAGTCAGAGTGGTTATTCTGATGTTTGGAGTGCCTATACTGTAATGCCCTATCAAGATGTTACAGTGGCATCTTCTTCTTCGACTTCTGCTGCCTTTTTGATGCAGAGGACCACAATTTTCTGTTTTATTTTTCTGGTTCGATGAGATCTTGGTTCCTGGGTTGCAATGACCAGTTTTTTCACACTTAAAATGCTGACCAAAAAGATAAAAAATGAAATAAGTAAAAATTCCTCCTCTTGTAAATCAATCTGCTCAATCTCAATGTGGAAGGTACAACATCCCATATCTAGCACAAAACCCTAAACCCCAATAAAACCTGAGCATGATTTCCTCTTGTGCAGCCCTGTGGAGGAAGAAACATTTTGAACCTCTTTCCAATTCGGGAATGAAATTTTCCAGCCACTCATGCAATCAACCTTCTAGCAACTCTCTGCATTACAAAGCTGGTTGTCTCTAGATCATATCATCAAGAGACCTATCATCCCTCAAAATGTGTTCATTTGATCAGACTGACTCATCATCATCATCACATTCTTCTTCTTCATCTCCATTCCTCCTCAATATTGATTCAACAAAGTGGTACTGATAATGATGATGATCATCAGGCTGCAAAGTGCTGACATAATTGTTGTTGTGCTTGTTTTTATTTCCATCTTCAAAATTTTGCTTCAAGCTCTTTGTTGAAATTTACAACCGCTTGTGCATTTTTCTTAATCCTCTTCTTCTACATAGTTCCAGCTCATGGGGTTGGTTGTTCCACAAATCTTATTTGTGTTTCTGTGAAACACAAAAAAATAATTCTAGTACAATTACTACTACTACTATGACAACCACATTGAGTACTATAATTGGCTGCTACTCTGGGTGCAGCTGCAGAATCCTCCACATTGAGAAGTTCACACACTAACCTTGGATTGTGCACCAACACCCGTGTTCCAAGCTGATCTCTGACTGATCTTGTTTTCCCAAAAGGAATTTTTTCTAGGCTTTGCAGTTGATGATGAGATGCTGATTGCCCAAAAAACAGAAAAAATCAACCAGATCTTCATGATGAATTTCAATCTGTTTCTGCAGCAGCAAGCAATCTGAGATTCTGATTGCAATTGATCAACCCAGAGATCTCATAATTCATGAGTTTCCAGAAGCATGATGATTGCAAGCAGAATCTGAATTGCATTTCACACAGACAGAAAGATCATGATCTTGTAGAAGCAAATACAACATAATATTCCTAGAGCTCACAGATGATTGATGATGATGGAACTGTTGTTGTTGTTGTTGTTGTTGATGATGATGCTCATCAGGAATCTTTGAATCGGAGATAATGAGCATTTTGGCGATGGATTTCGTTGTTGTTATTGTTGTTGTTTGTTGTAGTATGGCATTCTAAGGGCTCAGGAGCTGGGGGACTAGGAGTGATGGCATGATTGTTGTTGTTGCTGCTAGTGCTACTGCTGTTGTTGCTGAGGAGGACGAAGCTCAACAGTGATGGGAAGCCCATTGTCAATGGCAAGGATTGCCATCATCCTGTATGTCACTGTATGGCCTGGTCGCTGCAAGTGGAAGCGGAAGAAGCGACACAGCAATGCAGCTGTGATGCGCATTTGCAAAAACGCTGACTCTTTTCCCAAGCATAATCTGTACCCTGCCTGCAGCAGCCACCCCACAACACATGATGATCAGTCACAAACACCCACACACACACACACACGCCTGGTCCGTTCTTCTTCTTTTGGTTTCTTTCTCACAATTCCGTAAACCCTAAACCCTATACCCCACTTAGAGCTTTTCTCGAGCTCGACAACATTGATCAACAAAAAACTTGCAAACCCACAAACAAAGCAAGTGTAGTAGTGGACCTCAAGCTCGAAGTACACTCTCCGCTCTGATCTAGAGACAGACCTGTGCAGGAGACTTTTTTTTGTTGGTAAGCTAGATTCTGATCGGAATATTGCTTGAGCTTCAAGCTCTGCGTTTGGATAGTGCAGAGTCGTCAGCTGGACACTGCGTTGATGGGTCATGCGGAGGAGGAGGAGGATGCAGAAGCAGATGGGATTCCAGGAGATGTACGTACCTGGAATGCTGTAAACTTGAAGTCGGATTCTTTGCGGATGGAGCCATCGGGAGTGATCCACCGTCGCGGTCGGAACTGGGCGGCGTCATCGCCCCATAACCAAGTCATGCGCGCCA
>Ga0209208_10005848_pt1 | contig 17043 bp, 10 predicted proteins | sample S1TSphfallax_3_FD_187694 | JGI IMG/M metagenome (GOLD analysis project Ga0209208, IMG submission 187694) | Host-associated microbial communities from peat moss isolated from Minnesota, USA - S1T2_Fd - Sphagnum fallax MG (SPAdes) (version 2) | ecosystem: Host-associated > Plants > Peat moss >...
ATGCTTGAAAAAAAAAATTCTTGTTTTTATGTTCAAAGGAAAAAAAACTAATGCACTATATATATCCTCCCTTGCAGCCCAAAGGTCCTAGGTTTGAACTTTTTTTTTAATTCTCTTTTTCATTCACAAATGAAATGAATGAAAATAAATTGTCCTTGGGCAATTTTTTTTAAGTTAGTTGCTGAAGAACAATTTCTTCGAAGAGAGCAAAGGCTTAAGTTGCATTGGGGAATAATCATATTCCCCAAGGAGAAAGGGAATTAAGTTGCTCCCAAAGGAACAACCATGTTCCCAAAGGTGGAAGGGCTTAAATTGCATTGAAGAGCAACCATGTTCTTAGTGGAAAAAGGGGCTTAAGTTGCTCCCATAGGGCCCTTAAGCATTTCTCCCAAGGGATAGGATTGTTCCTTGGGGAAAAAAAAGCTTAAGTTGCTCTTAAAAGCAACTTCAACTCCTTCTCCCCAAGGACATGATTGTTTCCTTGGAAAAAAAAAAGGGTTTAAGTTGCTCCCTAGGCAACTTAAACTCCTTCCCCAAGGACATGATTTTCCCTGAGGGAATTTTTTTTTTTAAAATTGCTTCAGCCCAACTTAAATTCTTTTTTGTCCAAGGACATGATTATTCCACAAGGACAAGAAAAAAAAAGTTTAAATTCCTCCCTGTGGCAACTTAAATTCTTTTTGCCTGGGGACATGACTGTTCCCCAAGGAAAAAAAGGTTTAAGTTACTCCCTAAGGCAACTTAAACTCCTTCTCTTCGGGGATATGATTATTCCCCAAAAAAAAAACTTTCTCATGGAATAATGAACTTTCCCCAAATAAAGGCCTAAGTTCCTTCAAAAAACATATGTTTCAAATATTTTTGTAATCACAACCATCTCATTTTTTTAATATTGACTTGTGATTTATCATTGCATAGATCTCAAAAAACAGCTACAAAGCACTTCAATCAAAATTCATATGAAAAAATTATGATCATGCAAACTCTCAAACACATTTGTTCCCTAGAAAACATGGTTGCTCACTTGGGCAACTTGAGCCCTTGCTCCCCCGAACACATGGTTGGCACCAAGGAGCAACCATGTCCCCCGAGGAGAAAAGGGTCTCAATTACCCTAGGGAACAACCATGTGCCTTAGGGAGAAAGGGTCTTAAGTTGCTTTGGGGAGCAACCATGTTCCCTAGGGAGCAAATGTGTGCAAAATTTTATGTGATCATAACTTTTTCATATGAATTCTAATTGAAGTGCTTTCAATTAAAAAGTTGTAACTCTCCTCAACACATTTCCAATAATAAGTCATAAGCCTTATAAAAATGAATATGGAATGGTTATGGTTGCAAAAAAATTTGAAACATATGTTTCCCCGAGGATTTTGGCCCTTTTGTTAATGAAAATTCATTGCTTCTCAAACAATATACTTAATCATATGTTTTGAAAAAATCCAATTTGAGAAAAATAATTGTACCTGGTGTGATTTCAATACAAGGAATTTGCATATTAACAACTAGTTTTTTTAGTTGTAAATAATTATTTCTCAATCATAAATGCCACATGGAATTATTACAATGTTGAATTTTTTTGGAAAATTTGCATAAAATTTTAATCACAAAAGATGTGAAACTAAGTTGAAATGACATTTGCATGGAAATGTGATTAACACCAACATTTCATCCAGTCAACGTGGCATGGTCATTATGACTTTACGACTAAAATTTGTAATTGAATATGCATATGTGGCATGGTCATTTGTGACTAATTTTACAACTAAAATGTGAGGACACCGAAGTGTTTTTAACCATAAAATGTTGACATGTGGCAAGTTCCAACTTGAAAAATTGTCACCACATGAAGTGGTTTAGCCTAGCTCTTCTAGGTAGCCTAATGTTTCAAGGGATAACCTAGCCAAATTAGGTTAGCTAAGCACATTCAAATAGGTTTCAAATGCGAGGATTTGAAGCCCTTACCTCCACACTAAGAGTTCAAGCCCTTAATTGTTACACCACTTTTTCAACAAGTGATAATTTTTGTCATCAAATTATTATGAACATTTTTCCCTATCCTAGCCATGTGAACTAACCTACCTACCCTAAGTATTTAATTAACTTATACTACTTTAAGTTATTGCAGGTTATTCCTAGGTCATTTTATGTTTTACTAAAATGATTTTATTTTATTTTTTGGTTATTTTAAAATATTCCACCTTAGTTTTTTCTAGTTATTCTTGGCTATTATAACTTAAGTAATTGTTGGTTATTCTACCTAAAGTTACTTTAAATTATTAACCATAACAAAAACGTCCAATCATAAAACAATTTTTTGTTGTAGTGAGTTTAAGCTACTTAAGGAAATTAAGGGCATACGCAAGGCTACCCGAACTACATAACATTGTTAAGAGTTTCTTAGAAACTTAAGCTATTTAAATAACATGACATGTTGCCACTAGAAGAAAAATGACATCATGCAATTGTTGTATGTAATTGAAAATTAATTACATGCAACACATGTAACTACAATTTGTGTAGTTGCTTTAAACAAGTTGTAGATGACATGTGATTGCATGCAACACATTGTATGCAACAAGTATATACTTTTTACTTATACAATTTCAACCATACCTTACATGGTTTCATCTAGAAGTAATTGCACCTAGTTATATAATGTTCAAAATTAGATTGGAGAACAAAAGATATGGAAAAAAAAATTTAATTGTAAGCATGGGTAATTTAGTTGAATGTTAAATGCAACCACTACCAATACTTATGCTACATATTGACCCAATTTACCTATTAGTTACATTAAAATATTAAAAATAATAAAAACTAATAGGTAATAATATAATCATATAGATTAAATAATAATAAAATCATTCATATTCACTAATAATATTTTTTTAATTTAATATTTATGATTATCCATAATACTCAATAAATAATTCTATTATATTATTATTACTTAGCATATATTTTGGACTAACCTAGTTTAAGGTATTTATAGGCTTTAATGTAACCTATTAATCAAGCATAATTAATATTTTTATAAAACTTATATATATAATATTAATACTAATAACTTATAAGTATAATGATAATAATAAATAATAATAAATATTTGCATTAATTACACAATTAATTTAACCTTGGTTTATCTTTAATTAATATGAATTTAACCTTAGTTATAAAGGCATGATACTATTATACATAGCTTAGGTAGATATATTGGGTAAATTAATTTATGTATGTATTAATTTATGCCATTATTTTTATAACACATGTCCATTTTGTACACATTTAGTTGCATGTTAGTTTCATACACAACTATATGGCCCAAAAATGATACAGTACTAAATTTGTAATTGTAAGCATGACCAATTTAATTGCATAGTGACTCTTTGCAAACGACAATATTTCTAGTAGTGTGCATGCATTAAGTAACCATTAACACATGTATATTTGCAACTTGATATATAGTCATGATTCAAGTTACATAAAATGTCACTTCTTATTTAATCACTTATAAACTACATTACCAATCGTAAAAATAATAAAATTTTCATTTAATGTTGTCCACCATTAATCATGGATTATATGAATGCACTTTTCATCTTCATTTTCATCTAAACTAATAGTAGTTGCAAGTCATATTTGCATATGTAATTTAAAGCCATTTTATAATCGAATATGTGACTACAAGTTGTTTTTGTTGTGGTGCCATGTGGAACAATCGCATCAATAGTTGCAAAAATTGTTGATTTGGACACATTGTAAACACATGGGTTGGAATGGACATGATTCATTGTAGTGTTTTTTAGCCTAATTTAACATTTCATGGAGGAGCAAAATATTGTCCAAAATAAATCTTTGTGGAAGAAAGGTTATTTGGTTTGGGTCTTGATTTCATTAATGACATTTAAAAGTTTGTGAACTATAATACTTTGGTGAAAAACTTATAGGTGATGTTCAACAAAATGATTTAAGTGCCAATTGGTGAAGAATTGTCATTCCCCACCTTTGAAAAATAAGGTGATAAATCTAAATGCATTATTGACTTTGGAAAACACTTGTCAAACTAGACCATGTTTTGTAAAACATGTCATAATAATCTTGTCTTATGGCATGCTAAAAGTGGAAAAAATTAATGATGACTTTATCAAGCCCTACTGCCTTCTTTATTGCCATCTCATCTAAAGCCTTTCTAAGAACAAAAACTATTAAATGGGCATTTGAAGATAATCATTTATTGTGTTTATGAACTTGAGTGGCAAAAAGATGGGGATAGCTTGTTGGGTCACAACCCACAAAAAATTGACTTCCTCTTTCACATATAGACATTGGTAGAAGTCATGACATAGTCAACCAATCTCTATAGGGTCTTTGAGCAACTCCCCTTTGGGTTTGTGTAGTTCTTCATAATGGTTGAATTATAAGGTAATTCTTTGATTACCTTAAAAAATTGCACATTGTAAACATTGTATTTAAACTTCCATGTCATCTTTCTTTGGATACATTTGCCAAGTAGGCATGAGGGCTTCAAAGTGTAAATTGGATTCATGAGTATTTCTTATAGTTGGCCTTGAACACCTTAATTTGTTTTCCTCCTATCTCACCTCCAAGGCTTTTTTTAAATAATAATTCCTCTATAAAAAATTCATGCACTTTTAATTTAATAAAAAATTCAACTGGGGACCTTGATTTATCCAAATTTTGCCAATTGTGATTGATCAACCTTAATAATAAATTTGAGATTCATCTTCCAACAAGTTATTTTCAATGAATCTTTAGTTTGACCAATAGAAATAAATGTTATTCATGTGCATGTAGGAAAAAAACATACCAAAAAACAAAAGATTCTTTTGTAGATGTAAATTTAACAATTAGGTTTTCAATTTATACCTTATAAATTAAACACATTATCAATATTCCAAATAAGTTTTATTAACACCACAATGACCCTTCTTACTAACGATAACAAATGAATAGAACATTGAGTAATTGCACATCACTATGCACCAAAAATGGCATGATAGGAATCCATTTTTGAGTAGTTTTTATTGTTATCAACACCTCTACAATGAATATGTCTACCAAGAATCAAAGTTTTGTTAGAATTACCTCTTACCCTCCATTCTTCATATATTATTGAATATTTTGAATGAAAAAACTTCCATCAAATTCAAAATTTGCACCTAGCACTTGGGATGTTTTGACACCCTTGCTATCATTTGTTATAATTTTGTTGTTCCTTCTTGACATTTTCATATTTACTATTCCCCATCTTTCATCAACCTTGGTGTTTGTCTAGGTGTGTTTTTGTTGTTGACAAGGTTTAAGTCATTCCTTAATCAAAACACCACATCAATTTGAATTTTGACTAAGGATGGTCATATTTGAAAACATTTGCTAAGTCAAAAAAATTAATTATAATTTAAGATTCAGTTTTCAAAACATAAATAATGTATAATGCAATGAATTATTAAGTTTTAAAATGTAGTTGTTGAATGAAAAAGTGAAACAAAAATGCATTTGAATGTGAATCATGCATTGTAAAATAACAATATGCATAAAAGAATTTCAAGGTTTTCAAAACATTGGTGTGATACATAATGATAGTAGATTAAAAGACATGTGATTTACAATTCATTTGCAATTGATGCAACCAAAATATTAAATATTTGAATAATGTAGAATTTGAAATTGAAAACTAGACATTAAACATGTTTCAACTACATTAAAAAATAAATTAAAAATAAAATAAAATGTTGTGATCAAATTTTATGGTTTAAAAAGTTTTAAACGATATGTTTTCAAATACAAAATTTTGTTCTTTGAGAAAAAAAATTGAATACATATAATTTTTTCAAATAATATAATTAATTTCAAAGATGCCAAGGTACTACAAAAATAAATATAAAATGTCATCCATGTACAATAAATTATGCAATAAACAAAATGGATTATTTTATCTTAATAGCCCATGTTTGCATAAAGGGCAAGGAACACCAAATGAGTTCTAAGAAACATACAAAAGATTTGATTTTATCAAGTTGTGCTCGCTTTATGGCAACATTTTCATCTTCTATCATATTCTATAATATCAATAATAATTCTAAGGATTTCCATCAATTGCAAAGATATTTTTAAATTTTAAAATAGGAATCATTAATTTTTATGTTGCAAGTTTATTAGAATTCACCATAACTTGAACAATGACATTTGTAATGAAAACAACATTGGTAATTTGTCAATATGTGATGTTTCAAATTGAATTTTTAAGTCATGAATCTTAAAAAACTATTAATGAAAATATCATAAACTTAATTGATCGTGAATACATAGAAGGGTCATCTTTATTCAATAAAAAATTCATGCAAAGATCCTTCTAATTATTTATAATAGGAAAATTTTAATTCTTAAACATGCCATTGTTTTAGTCTATTGTTAATAACCATTGATTTTGTTACAAGACATGCCCAAAATCATTTTTATTTTTTATTCATATTATTTACATAATTTTGTAACAATGATCCAATGACATTTTTCACATATAATTTCTTGTAGACATTCATAAATTCTTATTCAATTCAATTGAAAATTAATTTTATGAAACAACAAAATGTCAAATGTGCATTTCAAAAATACTATTATTCACGAATATACCTCTTCAACCATTAATTGATCATTTTGTTTTATATTGGTTAAATCATTTGACAAATATGTAGGTTTTAAATGTTTTGGTTTTTCTTTTCTTTTAAAAGATGAATATCCATATCATTTAAAATATTCTTGTAGAAGCATAAATGGGTTGATATCATATGACTTGTGTTATATAATATGATGTGATGCATAAAACTTAATCAAATGATCAAAACACATATCAAAATAAATTTTTGACCAAAAAAATACATAGGAAAAACATTACAGAGAATAATACATCTTTCCTTTTTCAGTCCATTAATTATTTCAATCAATTCTTTTCACATAATGCACACATAATGATGTGAACATTACTAATTGTGTAGCACTTTAAGTGAGTGCAAGCTACAATGAAAGAAAAATAAAATGTGCATGTCCAAACACAAAAAATTCCTAACAAAAAATCTTCTATCAAAAATCAAATCTATGTAATTAAAACACAATTTGACACAATTATAATGTTTTTAATTTTAATTTTGAACCTTCATTCTTGTTTTATGTTTGAAACACATTCTCATTGGATCATTGTTAAACACATAACGTGCTTTCACATTTGTTCCCTCTTACCATTTGTGCATTTAACTCCCACATAATATTCACATAATTGTAAGGAATCACTCAAATTTATACAATTTATGATCTTTGAAACAAAAAAAGAAATAAATATGAGGTTGAATACCATGCATAAATATTGAAATGACTCCATCATCATGATTGTTTTCACATACTAAATGCAAAAGACATTTTTTTATTCTCGTCTTTTGCATTGGCATATGTTCCTTTATTAATAATCTTTTAAACAATGTCAGTTTATTCATCTGAAGTCTAATTTAACAACACATGTTCATATGTCAGTGATGTGAATGTTGAAATAATTTTGATATAAATGAATTTCAACCAAAAAATAATGAGAATATAATACAATGTGTAAACATGCAATAAATCCTCCTTATTTATAACAATATTAAAAACATCACAAAATAAATAAAAATAAACAAATATCCTTGTGGAGCCAAATAATAATAATAATAATAGATTCTAAATGTTTTTTAATGAAAAACATTAAGTGAAAAACTTAAGTGAAAATTAAGTGAAAATTTTTCCCTATATGAAATTAAGACATGACAACATTACAATACAACTTGAATTCAATTCAAATTCAATTTTTAAAAAAAGAAACAACTAATGAAAAATGTACTCAAATTTTTCTTGTGAATATGATTTTTTTAGAAAAAAAAGTTAGAAAAGAAACAAAACTCAAAAAAAACACATTTTCCTGTAAGAGAATAGGTCTCATATTGAGGTAGATAGGTAAGAAAATAAGTAGTTACCAGGTGAGTAGATGGTTTATGCATAGGTAAAGGCTGTTTTTACTACCTACCTACTAACAACCTGCGTGTGAGTTGTTAGTAGGTAGGAGGGACAAAAAAAAAGGCAACTGAGCTAACCACCATGGTTACCGGTGACCATTATGGTTACAAATGAGAAAAGTCTGTTAATGATAAATTGTTAACTATTGAACGACCCTAAATTCATCCACTGCGGTTTTGCTGCTGGTGGAACAGGGAACAGGGAACACCCTTCAGCATCAGTTCCCTGTTCCCATAGTAAAACGAACAATCATCATACTATTGGGCGATACCTACCGTTTCATTTTCAGAAGCGAACATCGTGCCCTCGAAATAGCACGTCATTGGGAACGTGCGAACCAATGCGCATTGCGTGCGTGCTGTGTAGTGTATTTCTGTGTGTCCCCTTTGTTTTTGGGGGGAAGTCCCGAGAGTGCGCATCTTGTGTGTGCGTCTTTCGGGGAAAGAAGAGGCAAAAGGAGGACGAGGAGCAAGAGGACGACATGGCCGGGATGCTGGGACGGTCGGGAGTGCGCACACGGGCTTGGATCGTAGCATTGCAGCAAGAGAGTCTGCCGTGTATCCGCCAAGATCTGTCCTGCAATCATGGTAAGCAAATCTGCGGTGTTGCACGTATTTAGTCCAGTCGCTTACCCGCAACACGGAAGGTCGTGAGCTAGATGTTCTTTCTCTTTCTCTCTCCGTTCTCTGTCTGTGTGTAGATATATATGTAATGGTGTTCTGCTTTTGGATGGTTCTGATTCTGATTCTGGATTGCGTTTTGACCTAAAAATGGGAAGAGAATTGAGAAACTAGATGTGTCCTTTGAGTAGATTCACCATGGACAGCGATCTTGCTTAGCAGTGGAGAGCTTTGCAACCTCTGAGGGCTGTTGTACTGTTTTTTTGGCTCAAATGCGCACACTAGGGTTTTCCAGATGAAATGGATCAAGAAAATGCATCTAGCAAACCATCTGTTAGATCTGAAAGAATTGTTGAGTAACTGCAGAAATTTAGTTAGTTTATGCATCATGTTTTTTTCTCCACAGTGGAAAGCCAGCCATCATCAGTTTTGCTGGATCCTTTTAGGTATAGTGTCTGGTGCTAGGAGAGCTGAAGGTTAGGTTTTCAAACTACATATTACAGCACAAATACCATGTCCTTTGCGTGGATGATTGTCCTACAAATAGTCAATTACTGAAATCTGTAATTCTTACAACAGTGTTTGCCACAACAGTTATTTACCCTTGTCTGTCATTTTGGGTTCTCAGTGACACCCTAACTCGTAAGGTATTATTGGCAGAGCTCGGGACTGTGGGTATGCGCTTTTCTTCATCTTTGGCTGTGAAAGGCAGTGTGCATCCTAGCAAAAGGGGCACTGGTGGCCGGTCGTCTGTAAGGTGAACTTTCTCACAAGTGTTGTTTTTGGTATCTAAACTATAAACTCTTCTACTGCCTTAGAGCTACTGGGTTATTGAATTAGTACTGTGTTGATCCATTTTCTTCTGGATCATGAATCCAAATGTAGCTTTCCTTCTTGGTTTCCTTTGTGTTTAGCTTTCATTGCTGTTTGATTTTCTTGATGTTGGTACCAAGTTGAGGCTGCATGATCCAACTCTTGAAGTACTCTAGGCATTTGTGATAACCGCAATCCAAACACTTAGCAAGTGGTTGGGACTGTTGCCTGTATTGTGTGTAGTGGGGTGGTTGCCACTGTGTTTGGAGCAACTGGTTTTCTAGCACGATATGTGGTTCAGCAGCTCGGTACTCTCAGATTTCTTTTCTCTAGTTCTTCGATTTTCAATCAGGCAACTGTGGAACTAGTTACATGGCTAGTTATTGTTACATGTCTGGGAAAAAGTAAAGACCTAGTTGTGCCTCTTCTGCTGAGGACAAAGAAACTGGGGCTTGTTTGTTCTGTTGCTGATATGGATGGAAATGGCAGCAAAAATGGGGTCACAGGTCATTGTGCCCTACAGAGGTGTGGATGAGGAAGTGAGACACCTCAAGCTTATGGGTGACTTGGGGCAGGTGCTGTGATCTTTAGTGTTGTTCCTTTTGGTCTATAATTCTGAAACTGAGGTTTGAACCTTGTTGCTTGCATACTTAATTGACAATTGCGAGGTTTTCTTCATCAGGAAGCTCTGATCAGTTCTTGTTGTCTTCTTGAGCGTGTGGTCTCTAATCTGTTTTCTTGGAGTGAAACTGAATTTGAAAGTGTTGTGTGCTCATGGGGGTCTCATCTCTACTTTTTGGTATGGGAGGCCAGATTGTGCCCATGAGGTATGATGTTAGAGATGAAGGATCCATCAGGACAACTATTGCTAGTTCAAATATCATAGTGAATTGCATTGGTAAGAAATCATCTTAACCTTGCTACACCTGCAAAAGGCCAGCTTGTATATAACCTGATCATGAAGTCTAAGCTGTTTTGTTTGTGTTAAGTGATTGCTTTTGGTAGTCACATAAAGTACAGTTAAAGTTGTTAATTTTCTGGTGGTTGAGTTATGTGGTTGTTGTTTGTTGACAAATTAATCTGAAATGCAGGCAGGGAATATGAGACCCGCAACTTCAAGTTTGAAGATGTTAACTATGAGATCTCCAATCGCCTTTCACAGGTGCATATTGTAAACTTACTCCAATGTGGTTGATATGGTTTTGCTTTAGACATTAACGTGCACCACCTCGTGTTGACCCATGAGCAGTCTGATGCCCATTGCATTCCTAAGGTTAAATTCTTTGATTCACTTGTCACCAGTGTATACAAACGGCAATGCTGGCAAATATGTGGTTGAGTTGCTGGCAAATACAACAATTCTACTGCTGTGTTTACATGGATGGTGGTATGTGTGTTTGTGTGTTGCAGCTGGCTAAAGACCATGGAGGCATCTCCAAGTATATTCAAATATCATGCCTTGGTGCATCATCTGCTTCTCCTTCCAAGCAGTTACGGACAAAGGCTGCTGCTGAAGAAGTGACACTGCAGAATTTTCCTGAGGTCTCATCTCCCTTCCTCTATGTGGCCAACCCTCCCTGATTTTTACTTGAGATCATTTCATCAGGTTCTGACTGACTTTTTAAACAGTGCAGGCTACTATAATTAGGTCAGGAGCGCTGGTGGGTGTTGAAGATCGGTTGTTGAACCGTTGGGCTGCTCAAGCCAAGAAATTGCCTTTTGTCCCTCTTCCTGGGGGTGGCAAATCCAAGTATGGGATTCTGCTGTGAGACCATCTGGTTTATCTGTGTGGTATTAAACACCGAAGCTTGCAAGCTATCCTTTGCTATGGGAGACATTTGAGTCTTGCTTATTTTGAGTTTAGTGTATTCATTGGCATGCATGCAATGATGAAGCAGTTTTGAGTGAGGATGGGGATAACAGGGTGCAGCCAGTGCTGGTAGTCGATGTGGCAGCAGGGATCACATCATGTATTCGAGACCAGGGCTTCAGCATGGGCAAGACATTTGAGCTTGGAGGACCTGATGTCTTCACTATTAATGAACTTGTACATTTCTTTGCAACAATTCCCTTTCTAACACATATGCATGTACATTTCCGGTGCTTGTTAAGTCTATCCTGACTGAGTGTGTGGATATTTAGCAATGTACTGTTCCTGCAAGCCACAGCTGGATGTCATTTGAGTTGGAGGTGTATGCTGATTGCATTTGCTCACATTTATCCTTTTAAACTCATTGCATATATCTGATTCTTGAAGGTGGAGTTGATGTTTGAGACAATTCGAGAAAACTCAAGAGTACTTCATATTCCAATGCCACTTGCCAGGGTAACTTCCAATATGTCATTTTTTGTATGCACTGCCATTGATTCCTATAGTTGCCATTGTGACAAGAGAAATGTTTCTTCTTGCTGGAGTGATTGACATGTGTTGTCGGGGGTGGGCTTTGATTTTCAGCTGGCAGCAATACCAAGAGAGTTGGCTATGAACATGGGGATACCTATTCCCTTTCCCATGACATTCTATAAAGACTACTTGGACCAGCAGGCTGTTGATCACATTGTTTCTCCAGAAGGTAGCCTTTGAATTGTCTCATGATTGAATTTGAATGTGCTTCAGATTGTCATTTGGTCAAGCCTTTAGAAAGTCCTGATTCCTGGCCATGACCTTGCCCCTGCAGAGTTTATGGATGTAACTTTGTCTGGAATGTTCATATCCTTTGTGCTTGGATGCATAGTTTCAGATCTAATTTCACACACAATATTTGTGGGGTGGTGTCTTTGGTGGGGGCAGCACTGGGGTTTCTGGAATTGGGCATCACACCACATAAGATTGCAGGTGTAGCCATTGAGCATTTGTATGCCTACCGCACAGGTGGCCCCTCTGTTGGTACAACAGTAGGTGAGACTGTGAGTGGTGCAGGCTTTTGATTGGCATTAGTTATGAACTAATTGTCAAATAAAATGATTTTTGCAAGCTTGAACTCTCCATACTCTCCAAAAGTTACATGCCTAGGACAGAAGTTTTCTATGTCACTTCTTTGATGCAGTTCTGTGCAACAGTCCTGACAGAGTACTAAAAGAGGTGATGACCTGGATGAGAGAGGCTGTTGATCAAAAGATGGAGGTACCAATTGGTCACTGTCTTTTCTGCAATCCTCTTGGCTTGGAATGGTTGAGCCCCTGCATGTTATGTCAGATAAGGTACCAGATGAGCCTGTAATGGTGAGCCAGGTGATGCACCCAACATAGTGGACAAAGGTGAGACCATTTCATGTCATTAAGGTATGGGGTGGCAGATTCAACAATTTAAAAAATAAAACCATGTTCAACAGAGATTTTGGTGGCTATTGTGAGTGTATGATCATCACTGGAAGAGTATGTCATATAACACAGTCAAGAAAATGACATAACCTGCCACCCCAGACCTTGATGTGTACACAAAACGAAATCTAATAATAACATGAGAAAACATGAATCATGGACATGAGAATGAACAAGGTTAGGTTTTAAGGTCATGTTTGAGAATGAAGCAATGCTTTGCAGTTTGCACTAGATGTGTTTATGCCTATATTGTGGGGAGGGAGGCAAAGGTTCCATGGAGCAAGCTTGACCCACCATCCAAATACTTCATCAGTCAATTTTTGAATTTTTTTCATTAAGTGGATGAAAAATGGACCATAATAAAGCAAATTTTATATATATGAAAAAAGAAAAGAAATGATGGATGAAAATTTCCATGGATGATGAATTAGGTTATGTGAACTGTTGTGTGAGTTGTCCTATTAATTATATAATTATTTGAGCTCTGCACTGCTGCACACTCCCAGTGATGATATACAACTATTTTAATTTTTTTCTTATGGTTTTGAATAATATATCATTATTTATCTCAATGTCGAATTTAATTTAAATTAATATACATTTCATTGACATGAAAAGCTGCATGTTATTTGTTTTTTCATATCCATGTCGGTGCATAGGGACAAAAAGTGAGGTACTATGAACCTTTTCCTATGCACTTTCTTAATAACTATCTCTGACCTTTTTTTAATAACTGCCATCATTTTATTAAGAAAGAAATGAAATAATTAAGCTAAAAAATGAGACAATTATTTCTGAAATTGTCTTTGGAGTGGTCCATGGATGATGGACTTCCAAAAAAATCTCCCATATACCAGTTCCAAATTTTTGTCACTGGAATTTTTTTAAAGCCTTCTATGAAGCTATTTTGAACTACTACTTATGATGAAATCAAAAGATGTCACTTGTAAAAACAAGTCCACATAACTCGGCTGGCGCGCTCCCATCACGAACCCATTTTCATCCAAATGTACGTATTCTCGTTCTCTCTTTTTACTATTTTATACGTATGTATTCGAGAAATTTTCTATTCGTACGTCCGTATTCGCTCTCTATCGAATCCAAACGTACGTATTCGAGATTTTTTTTAAATTCATACGTACATATTCGCGGCTCTTTCCACTTCAAACGTACGTATTCGCGCTCTTTTCTATTCATACGTACGTATTCTCGCACTGAGAGCCGAGCTTCTTTCATACTCCGTTTGTAAGCTCCTGGATTCCCACAAGAACTTCGTGTATGTTGTCGAGATCTTTGCATACTCCCCGGCAGCGTTTTTCCTTCAAATCCAGGTGGGTATCAATCTGCCGAGGTCTGTCTGTCTGTCTGTCTGTCTCTTGAAAGCAATCAAAAATTCTTCGCTGAACTTGCAGCGTCCTTATTTTTCTATTCTGTTTGTTCTTTTTTTTTCCTTTTTTTTGTTTTTTTGGTTTTGTTTGCTGTGGGACTTCGCGGGATCAGTTCGAGTATGGGGAATGAATATCAGCACGAAGATTTATACGACTTTCGGTTTGATGTCGCGGCGGATCAGTCTGTGGATCGCGATTCCGACTGTCCGGAATTCGACTTCCCCGGTGGTAGTGGTGGTGGAGAGCTGGGCGCTGTGGAGGAATTGGCAAGGTTAGCCGAAGAAGAAGCAGCAGCAGCAGCTAGTGCACAACAGCCGGGTCGAGGATCACCACCAGCTTCTATGTCGAAGATCACTAGTGCAGGTACTTGAACGTTGTATCGCATTGGATCAAGACCCCTGCAAACTCTTCTGGCTCTCTAGATCAGCTATGCAATAATCAATCCATCACTTCGAAGTTTTCCTTTGCAACTTTTTTTCTTGTGTACAAGACTAGACATGCGGCCGGTCGTCGTTTTCATAGAATCATCACGACTCATTGGACGCCAGCTGCTGCATTGACACCTGCACTACACTAGAACTCTGACCCTTGAGCATTGGGTGCTGCTGCCTGCAGGGGGAATCGAAGCAGCTTCAAGTCCCATGGCTGCCGAGGTCAGTAAGCATATGATTGTGGGTTCCGCTAGGGAAGATCAGTCATCCGTGCAATCAGTTTCTTATCATCAGGTGTTGCAGGCCGTGAAAGGAATGAATTCCACCTGGAAAGCAGATGAAGCTGCAGCTGGGCTCAAGAAGATCAGTACCAGAGCTGCAGCTGGTGGTGAGTATGAGACCCATGTGTTGAAGGCGTTGAATGGGAAGCTGCAGGAAGCAGCTATACTCGATCTGGATCTCAAGAAGAACCAGATGAATGGCAGTCAGTTTGGGTCGACGGAGCTGCTGCACGAGAAGCCGGGCTGGACTCCTCCAAATACTAATCGGACTCCACCCAGAAGGGCTCTAAGCGTTGGCAATTCTTCCTGTGTGAGTCCCAAGGTGGTTCCTCCGGCGGCATCCTCGACAGCCGAGGCGCATGTGAAGCAGCTCAAAGCAATCAAGGTGCACTCCAAGCAGCTGGACTCAGGAGCTGCTGCCGGCAATGATCGGAAACCTAGTTCCGGTTGTAACTCTGGGACTCAGTTGACCACTGCGCCAGCATTGAGTCCCACGAGATCCTTCTTCCCTACTTCTTCCCAGCGTCGAAGATCGCTCGCAGCATCATACCCGGGCGTATCCGACTCGATTCACGCCCTCCCACCATCATCATCACCACCACCGGCGGAACATCCGCCTCGCAAGTTCTTCACAGTCGAGGGGCTCGATCATCATAACCATTCAATGTCAATTTCGAAGTCTCCAAGATACGTCGCGCCCACAATCGCCGCCTCGCTTAAAATTGTCACTGCTAAGCAGTCGATCCCATCCCCCGGCATCCCCAAGTCCAGCTTACCCAACAAGTCCATGCGGAGGTTCAACACTCACGTCGGTGCAGACACACTCCTCGGCATATCGACCACCCAAGAGAACTTCAAACCTGCAACCGTTCGACCACGCTGCATCAAGCAGCTGGAAGAACAGCAAGCACAGTCGATCACTGCTGCTGCGAGGAGAATGTACAAGCCACTAGGATCAAAGCCGGAGGAGTCGCCGCAGCTGGAGGCCGCCGCAGCTTCTGCAACGACCAAGCTGCAGGCATATCCATTATCGAAGGGGAAGAGCGGCCAACAATCGTCGATTGGTACTGAGGCCACGAGCTTCAAGTTCCGTTGCGAGGAGAGGGCGGAGAGGAGACGTGATTTCTACGACAAGTTAGAGGATCGGGTGCGAGCCAAAGCCAAAGCAGAGGCGAAGGCGATCGCAGAGGCGAAGGAAGCGAAAGAAGCGCAGCTCAAACTGCTGCGTCGAAGCTTGACATACAAGGCTAACCCGGTACCAAGCTTCTACCAGGAGCCTCCGCCGCCTCCAACGGAGCTCAAGCGGATCCCACTCACGCGACCCAAGTCGCCCAAATTCACCCCTTCCCGGCGCCGGAGCACGGGACAAACTTCTCTTGCTGCAGATCCAAGTGATGATCAACAACTCCAGCAGCAGGCCGGGACCGGCCACAAGGCGCAGCTAGCCATCAGTATTCAAAGGTGCTCACTGGACGGCAGTACACTCCCGAATGTCAAGAGATTGCCGTTGAACAGCGGACTGGCGCTCTCCTGCAAGCAGGAGTCAGTACTCAATCAAGGCTCTTCAGGGAGCTGCTGTAGTACTCGGAACAGATCCATCACCACAACATCTAGCCAGCTGGTGCAGAAGAGACAAACAGTTAGCGCAAACTCCAGCACTGCTACTGCGAAGATGAACAAGGAACAACACTCGGCGGATACCATGCAGAGCAGCAGTAATATTGAGGAATTCAGAAACCCCAGAAGGAATGCGACCGCGAGGCGGAGGAGAGACTCAGTTAGCGGGAAAGAAATCTCTTCAGGAGAAGAACGGATTTGCAGGAGATTTGCTAACTCGGATCAGGATCCTGCAACAACCCAAAACACAAAAACAACAATGGAGATCAGAGAGCAATCTACAGTAGTAGAAGAAGACTCAGTCGATGAACATGGTACTGATGCATTGGAACAATGTGCAGATGAAGAACATGTCGAGATTCAAGACGATGGAAAGTCTTCCTTGTCTCCAGAATTAGCAATTGCAGATCACGATCATCATCGTCGGAAGCTATGGTCGGCGGAAGAGCTTGCAAAAATCCACAGCGGCAGCAGGAGAGGAGGAGGAGCATCATCATCGTCTTCATCATCTCC
>Ga0209208_10005849_pt1 | contig 17042 bp, 11 predicted proteins | sample S1TSphfallax_3_FD_187694 | JGI IMG/M metagenome (GOLD analysis project Ga0209208, IMG submission 187694) | Host-associated microbial communities from peat moss isolated from Minnesota, USA - S1T2_Fd - Sphagnum fallax MG (SPAdes) (version 2) | ecosystem: Host-associated > Plants > Peat moss >...
ATATACATTCTAGAATGTCAAATTTTTTTTAAAAAAAGATCAAATCTGAAATTTCATGGGATTCAAAAAGTTGTTATAGGGTATAGTTTTTTAGGGTCTTAATATGTATATTATTGCATGGTACTTTAAGCGATTTCAGATCATTGCCAAATATTTTTAATTTAAATAAAATTTTGCCAAAAATTCACACAGAAAAAATTTGTGTCGAAATCAAAATTTCAAAATAAAATAATTTATTCGGCAACAAGATGCTGAACCTGAAAAGGTACTATGGTAATCCACCATAATCAATATATGCAAAGAGCCATGAAAAAAACAAAGAATGACGACGATGTAGTAAAAGGATAAAAAACAATATTCTTTAAAACAAGAACCGACGGTTCTTTCATAAATTCAAATAACCGGGGAGATGCCAACATTGACCATAGTTAACTTAAGATCCAAGGATATTGTGTTTAGATTCATTATAGAGTATAGTAGTAGTAGTAGCTCAAGGGATTTTGTCCCCTAGTTTAATTAATAGGCCTATTTTTATATGAGGATTTTTTTTTTTCGAAAGATGATATTTTTTTGGCTTGTGTTGAAACTTGAGATTGTTATTATAGAGTTCTAATATCTTGAAGGATTTTGTTTTGTTTTGTTTTGTTTTCTTTCAAAGGATTTTTTTTGGAAGATTATATTTTTGCATGGTGAAATATTTTGAGTTTCCATAATTCTTCTTTTGGCCTTAAAGATATTTTTTAATGTAAAATGGGAAGGCCCACATTGTGTGACACACCACCATGTTTATTTTAGGTGGGACTGAGGTGCTCATGTGCAGGAGGTTCCACTTTGGGTTCCATCAATTCCACTTAGGATAGTTCCCATTTGAAAAAAAAAAATTAAAAAAATTAAATTGATTATTATTATTATTATTATTTTATATTTTTGTATTTTAGAATTTAAAAAAAAAAGAAAACCCCAGAATTTTTTAATATTATTATCAAAAGTCTCAAAATCAAGTTTTTAAAAATATATGGAAATAAGTAAATAAATAAATAAATAAATAAATAATCAGAATAAAAAGACCAGCCGGTTTCTATTTATTTTTTAGAACGCTCGTCGAGCTGAGGTTTTTTTCATGAAACAACCGGTAAAGAACCGGGGGGTACTAAACAGGGGCTTCAATTGGAAATTTCTGGGAAAGCTCCTGATTTTACTATAAAAAAAAGTTACAACATGGTTACAAACCAATCAGCCAATCGTAGATGTTCCCTCCCCAGTCACTACCTGAAACTGACCGATTCAAAAATTCGAAATTCTCGTTTTTTTTTAGATAGTTTTTTTCCCCCTTTTTGTGTGCAGTGTGGAAATCTGCCCGTCCGGGCACGGTCAAGCAAACTGCCCCTAACAATACGCCCTTTTTCTGTCTCTAAAAATGGAACCATATGGAGTTAAAAGGCCACTATATTCTTCTTTTAGGATTTTTTTTAATTTTTAAATTCCACTTTCAGTTTTATACCAATAGGACAAAACAAAACACACTCTTTATGGACTCTAAACAGGGAACCATGTGGTGGTAAAAGGCCACTATATATTTATTTATTTATTTATTTATTTATTTAGAGATCATTGAACCCTCTTTTTTTTTTGGCTGCCCTAAATCTGAGGGATTATTGTTACCTTCTGTGAACTTGGATCTGCCCATTGGGTGACATATTCCAGCATCAGTGCTTAGGTAGTGTACATTAAAATGGCAATGTGTTTACATTGATTGTGGTTTGGGCTAGATTTTTTGCCATGTTCACATGAAAGAATTTTTTTTGTTGAATGGTTAGGGTTAGGGTTAGTTTGGATTGTTATGAGGAGATAGATTACTATTATTTATTTATTTATTTATTATTATTATTATTATTATTTCCACATTGAGATTTTATAGGAAAATTCATCATAGCATTGTCCCGCTATTGATTGAATGCATGGCATTGGAAAAACTCCATTTGTACATCTTTTGCATGGGATTCAAAATTCGGAACTTTGTCGTAAATATAAAAACTTTAAAATCCTTATTATGACTATTCCAAGGGTTTTTTTTTTTGGGACAATTATAAGGCAATTATAGATTTCACTACTTTTTGGGTGAGCTGCACTTGAATTTTAGATGCTGAAATAAAAAGTTTAAAAAAAAGTCATGAACACCTTTTTTATTTGTTTCTCTCTTCTTCACAGGTAAATATGTAAATATGTGTTTGTGGGGGGTATTATATTGGCTTATATTGTGAGAAATATATGCATTTTAGTAGTGGTTTTATTTCCAATTGTTCACCTCCTATTGGAAAGTTGATCTATTCCAAGCTTATCATAGCCTAATTTATTATTCAAAATAACTTGTTACATGCTTCCCATAAATTGCAATTTGTAAGGTGTAAGCACCGATTTTTTTCTTTTTTTTTTCAATTCTCATGTTGTTCCAAAAGTGGTGGTCAGGCACAAAATAATTTGAGCAAATCTGGCTATAAAACAAATAGAAACTCTAGGGATCCTATTACATGTTGGCAAACCACTAGAACCTATTAGGTAAATATGGCAATTTCAAAAGAAGAAAACTAGAAATTTGACCAAATCCTCAAAAAATCATGACAATTTTGTTGTTATTTTTTTCTTCAAAATGTGGCTTTTTTTTTATAATTTCAAATATTTCCTTTAACCACATTGCTTGGGACATTTTTTTATAGCAAAACAATAATTTTTTTCCCCCAAAAAATAATTTATAAGGATAAGGAAAAAGTGAGGAACATCATTGCAATTGTTGAAACTACCTTATTCAAGTTTGCAATTGCATGATGTGATGAAACTAAATTCAATAAAAATTCCAAAAAGAAATTTGCAAGATGAAAACCAAGAATCCATTGGTTACTTTTATTCGTATCAAATAGGTAAAGCAAATTGAGACAAATTGACAACCATAAACTACTTTCATTAAATTATCATAGTTAAATTATTAGGAATGAGGAAAAGTTGTGTTTTACAACGAATCAATTTGTACTTATAATTAATTGATTGTCATTTGTGATTAGAATCCTTCTTGCAATTACAAATTTTGCCACCTCATTTTTTTTTATCAGTTACAATCATGTATATAACTATAATGGTATATGTGTTCTAACATGATGTGTATAATTATCCACTTTTTTTTTCATCCATGTAAACATCTTAAAACTTCTTCAATCACATGCTTGACCACCTCATGGTAAGCAAAACGATATGGTCCTACTTCTTGGTCATTACAACTTATGATTCTTATAATTAAAAGTGTCTTACCATTTATGCAAACACTAGGTCAATTTAGTAAGTAAGGTAGGTGATAGGAGGGTTTGAGTTTGGTAATAAGTAAGTACATAATATATAGGTAGGTAGGTTAAAGGTGGGTAGGTGATAGGTTGGTGATAGTTAGGTTGGGAATTAGTAATACATACATAAGGTATCTTGGATTGGGATTTTGTAATATGTAGGTTGGTTGTTTGAACAACTACCTAGTTACAACCTACCTACCTTTTAGCTACCTACTTACATAACTAGTGTAAGAAGACTTCAAATAAACATGTTCATAATAATAGGTTGATAATTATTATAACTACTTGAGATGATATGGTTAAGGACTTGATTTTTAATGTGGAGATGGGGGTTCAACTTTCATTTGTGACATTTTATACTTGCCACCTACTTACATGCATGGAAAGCTAGGCTAGGTAGGCATTTAAAGATAGTTAACTAGGCTTTGTAGGTAGGCTAAATTAGGTAAATTAGGTTAAGTAGGATAAAATAAAAAATTGAAGGTAGTTAGCTAAATAGGTTAGCTAAGATATTTGGGCTAGGTAGCTAAGTAGATAGCTTGTTAGTTTAGGTAATAAACTAATGAATGACAACAAAAACATTTAAATGAATGTTGATTTGGCAATCTAATCATATATGCAACTTTGAAAAAACTAACACATTGCATTATGTGTAGTTAATTGAAGCACGTCACATGTTAATTCATATCTTTTCGTGTTAGTTCAACAAATATATAACTATACAACTAAAAAGAACAATTAAACATGTGTTGATATGAAAAATTATCATAATCATATATGCAATTGTCAAAGACTACTACACCATGCAACATGTGAATTAATGAACCAAGTCACATGCCAATTCATTTGTTTTATAATACCAACTTCACAAGAAAACTTGGCCATGAATAATTGAGTCACTCTTAAGCCCCCCTCACCATGTGCATTCCACATCAATAATGATATCAAGTATGTAGGTATAAATATAAATCAATTATGAAAGCATTTTTTCCTTGAAGAAATATTCAACAATGAATTGCATTTTGCTTCATTTGAACAAAACATGTGCCAAAATGGAAACCAAAGTTCAATTCCCATCACCAACATCTATTATATGTTGTACGTATATGATTACATACATATTTATGTATGTATAGATGTACACAAATATACATAAATAATTGGTGGGCCTTAAGTAGGTAGGTATTTATTACATGTTTAATAATTACATTGTTGGGTCATAATGTTTTAAATAAATAAGTACTTATGACATATACCTATTTATATACATTATTACAATTCATGGTTTTAAAAAGTTGTTTAAGTTGATTGTTTTATTTACCTTGACTAATGAACATGTCCATTTGATTATAGACATGTGGCTTGAATGACATGTGCATTTTTTGATCAGTGAATTTAACAATAATGATTTATTTTACTATCTATTGTCATAGTCAGAATCCAATCAAGTTGAACAAAAAAATTGGCCACCTTGGTCAAAATGGCCAATGGATTATTTGCAATGCATCACAAACTTGCTCCTTCCATATATTTGTGTTTTTCCAACAGTTTAACAATGTGTGCAAAGTTAAATGTTGATACAATCATTGATCCAAACATTGTGTCACAATGCCATCACAACATTGTATTAATGATTATATCAACAATTAGCTTTGAACACATTGTTTAAATGTTATAATATCACAAGTATAGGAAGGGGAGAAGTTTGTGATGTGGGACATCTAATCAAGTTGAACAAATGAAAATGAAATGTTTAGTCAAAATGACAAATGGTTTTCTAATCAAATTTGACATCATATGTTACTTAATAGGTTAAGTTAGATAATTACTACTTAGGTTAGGTAGGTAGACCTAAGTAGGTATGTAACCAAGTCCTATCTACCTACCTACCTACCTATTACATATTTATTATGTGTTAAATAAGTACCTTATGTGTTAAGGCCACTTGGTGAACTACCAAGTTTTGAAAGAAATAAAATAAGGGAGCAGAAGATAAAATCTTATTATTCTCTGTAGGTAACCAAAAAACTTCAACACAAAGGGACTATCCAATCTCAATAAATCAATTTCATAAATTTTCTACATAAGCAAACATGAAAACAAACATGTAAGGAAGAATACTCACATACAAAAAGTCAGAATACTCCAAACATACGAAAGAAAACAACTACACATAGAATTTTATGTATAAAAGTATGGCATAGAAAAAAAAATTACTTCATAAAATATTCTATTGTATAGTCCACAAAGGGACAGAACCTTAAGCACCTTTAAAAAAAAATTAAAAATGATGGAACATGAAGTTAGCCTAATTCCAAAAAAATCGGTCCTAAATATACACAATGTAAATTGGTAGTGCAAATTGGTTTCAATAAAAAGGTTTTCAATGGGATAAATTCGATAAAGGAAATTTGGTAGGGAAAATTTGGTAAAGAGAAACTGGTTTTAGTAAAATCTACCTTTAACATCATCCCCCTTTCTAATTAAGATTAGGTCCGTATAATTACACTTTTTACATTACTTTTCCATAGTTATAACGTATGTTTCTTCTACCCTAACATATATCCCTAAATTTTTCGTTGCAACAACAAGATTTGGTGTAATGGCAACATGGATAGCAGTTGTTTCCAATTGTACCAAAATCAAAGTCCCTCCCTCCATATTGGATTCAACCACTAAATTTGCATGCCCGTCTTTAATGGTCATGTGAGAAAGCATCTACTCAACTACCCCATCAAAAAAGGTTGTAAGTTCTACATGTGCATAAGTTGGAATAGGTGTAGCACCTTTGGTTTCACCAAAACCGTGTGCAACACCAAATAAAATCCTAGTATTAGAAGTTAATTCATGTTCAATAGGTTGCAATTTTGATGTGACTACTAAATCCACCTCAATCTTCCCACCTTCAAATTGTTCTTCACTTCCATGTCTATCGAATTTGGATGTAGATCTGGAATGGGTTTACGTTCTGTTGAAATCAAAAGGCGACATCACCAAATGTGGCATCACCTATCAGTAGGTTTTCAAGCATAGCTAGTACAACTCCTTGTCTTTCTATTATGATTCAAATGCCTCCCAAATAATTTCACCAGCTTGTTCCTTGTATAGCTCCCATTGTTGGTTTGACTTCTTTTTTTCCTCTTTTGATAAATCAGAATTTATGTCTTCATAAAGGCATGTTCCATCTTTAAATTGTTGAATTCCTCCATCCAGTTGTGGTAGAGGTTTGTTAGCTCCACCATTTGCCTCAACACCTTCATCTCCTTCACCAACGAATCCAAGGCCTCTTAAATAACATAAAGATTTTGTTGTACCTTCTCCAAATCTTGTTGTAGCAATCAATTTTTTGGGATTATTGTAGGTATAGTTGCTACTTTTATCCCATTTTGGTAAGCAACTCATTTTATCCCTCCAACCACTTTACCCACCCTTTTATTGAAATAAATATTTTTTTAATAAGGGTGAAAGTCTACTCCACCACCTTATAGTCGACATGCTCCTAGTCTGGGACTTGCTTGAGCTTAACCCTTTCCAAATTGATGGAGCCTAACATCTTATCAATTTTAATAAGGCGTTTGTGGAGATCTAATAGCTCATTATGGTAGTTGGAATTTTTGGTCTTTAATTCCTAAACCGTATTCCTTGTGCCTTCCAAGTCCTACAACTTAGTCTATAGATGTTGTATGGTGAAATCATCCTACTAGTTGGCATTCTACAGTTAAAACAACTAGCCTTTCAAGTCTATTACCTCTTATAGGTTCTTTTGTAACATTTCTTCTACAACATCCTTTTCGGTTATGGCCAACCAAAAAGTTGTCAAGATGTTACCCACCATCTAGGCAAACTCTCTTGACTAAGTAAATGGTCTTGCAAAGTCTTCAGTGAAGAAAAAATTGAAGGAACTATGACATTTTTGGTTTTGATAGGTGGAGGAAAAAGTCCATCCCATATTGAAAATGAGGTATCAAGGAGGTGACAATCTTCAACTATCTCACCTAAACTCTATGTAATGTTTCCACCGAAAAAATATTTTGATGGAGTATGCAATTCCACTATATTTCCTATTGAAATTGCTTCTCCTTCTAGGCATTGGTGCAATTGGCTAAAGAGATTTGCAAGGGTTTCACTACTGGCAAGCATTGAATGAAGTTTCAATTGAAGTCTTGCACCAAAAAGCTATTCAATCCAAATTGAACTCATATTCCACATTATGCCCTTCTTCCATGGACTTGACAATTTTAGTGATCACTTCATTGGAATGTGCTTCCTAGGCAACAATATAAGATTCTAAGGACGAGGTTAGCCCAAATTCCAAGATGTCAATGTTGGTAGCAATGTGGGTGAGATTTTTAATTACCTTGAGGTTTGTGGTTGGGTATTCATTTCACCAATTTCCTTGACGTCCTCCATCTCCTGTTAGCTTCAATGGGTGCATGCTGAAAAGGCACACTTAGAACTCTACTACTTCCTATAACCTGAATTTTCAATATTGGTCTAGCAACACCTTCCTCTTCCTCGTCTAATTCTAGTAAAATGAATGTCAAATATATCGAAAACTAATTCTAGAGTAGGATGTCTACCACTTGGGCAATTTCGAATTTGGTGTTGTCCCTACTTGCGCTAGGTTTTTGTCGATGCAAACAAATTTCACAATTTCCTATAGAGGTTGTTGAAAACTACAATAGACCAATTCACCTTCACCCCTTGTTCAGCCAACACCACAAAGCTCATCAATTTATTTATCATGTAGGTGAATTGATCGCCCTTCAACCAAATTACTTGGATTAATGCTGATAATTTGGCTACATACATTCCTTTGAGAAGATAAACATTCCATCCTTCTTGGTCAACTAATGCCTTTTAAATGGTTGTTTCTTTTTTCTTTTTTCTTTTTCGTTAGTCGACTTGGGCAATAATTTGCTAATGTTATTTTCAATAGGTTAAGCATTTCAACAACTATCTTTTCAATTATGAAAATCAAAACTCCATGCACAACCGATTCTATAACTTTCAAATTGAAACATGTGATGACCTACATGAATTCCTTCATTAGTGACCATATTGGACTCCATTGCATGCCCAACAAACTATAAACATTGATGTGTTGAACCCACTCTACACCTCTTCCGAAAATCCATTGTTGGAACTTTTCCATCTCCAAAAAAATTATCTTTCCTCTATTAGAAATAGTCACTACCATTTTATCTTTCTTTTTGTCCTCATATTCAAATATTGGTGCAACTTAACTGCCGCCCAGTTTTGATTTTAAATTTTCCCTCATCTTCATCTTTTCTACCACTTCCTTATTTACATTTCCCCTCATCTTCACTAATAAAAAATCAGTATGAATTTTTGCAACATAAAATATTGGAAAAAAAAAAACTAAGTGAACAATTCCTTTTTTTATACTTAAGTTTGGGTGCTAAACCTAGTGTCAATTGCAAAAATCATATCGAAAGCATGAATGAACTCATGTCCTTCTAGCATTGTTTCATTGGTTTGAATGAAAACACAACCAATCATGAGTACCTTGACTATAGAATCTACCATTAATGATTATGGGATGGAATCTTCTTGTGCAGAATCCATATCGAAATTAGTCCATGTCAATTCCAAATCAAAAATTTCAAAAAAAAAAGATTATAAACCTAAACCTTAAACCCAACCGATACTCCATTTTCCTTTGTGAGATTAGGCATTCGGGATAAGGCATCACCACAAAATGAAATTTCCTTGGTTTATAAATTATCGAAAAATCATACTCCAAGAAGAGAAATAATCGCCTTGTTATTTTCCCAAAAACTTGGGGTTTTCGAACCAAGTATAACAATGCCATATGGTTCACAAAGAAGATGAATTTGTTACCCAATAAATAATTACACAATTTATGGAGAGCACACACCATTGCGAGTGCCTCCCTTTTAGTCATTGTATAATTTCGTTCAATGTTGTTAAATAATTACAATGCATAGGCAATCAATTGGTTGTATTTTTCGATAAGGTTCTGCATAAACATAGCCTTGATTATCAATGATCACTAAGGTGATAACCAAATTAGGTCCTAACACAATGACAATTCTTCTTCTAGGGGCAAGGTTGGTCATAACATATTGTCTCAAATCTAAAGCAATCTTGAAGAGCTCGCCCAAAATAAGGGTATATTTAGTTTCCAATAGTTGTTGGGTGTTATCCTCCAAAACCAATTTTTTTTTGGTTGGTCTAATATTTCCAATAAATTTGATGGTGTTGGTATTTCTAGTAGACCTAATAGATCTAGTAGCACCAATAGATCCAATAAAACCAATAAAACTAATAGGTTTGGTAGATCGATTTTTGGTACCTAAACCAAATTCTTGGTGAGATTAGTTTTAATTAAAGTTTGTATACTAGCTCCAAACAACTCCTTTGATGTATGTCCCTAATGGCTTCTTCAAACGAATGTTGAAACTTTTCTTCTTCTTGCCAATCGGCCAAGCTCTTCTTCTTGAAAGGTTCTTTCTCCTTGAATACCACATTTTTGAATATCTAACTACATGTAGTTACTACCAAAACCATGTTAATGGCAACATTGTCCTTCTTGGGTGTAACCACCATTGCCTTTTCCCTAAACATGGCTTGAGTTCCATCCTTATGCAGGCAATCATAAATTTTGTGTTCAATGGAATTGCAAATGAAACAATGGTCAATGATGGATTTGGATTTGTTCGCTTAGACTCTATGACCTCCTTTGTTACAAAAAATATTTCTTATACCACCAAGTTGTGCCAAAATTCCATTTATTATTACCTCTTTTTTGTCCTTAAGCTTCTTATTCGAGTTGTCTAAATTCCAATGGCAACGTTCCTTAGAATGTCTTGGTTTGTTACATTGACTGCATATCACATTTGTTATCCTTCTTGTGTTAGCCTTCTCCTACTTGGTTGGTGGTTCCAGCAATTTTCAGTATTCATTAGCATCTCCCATATTTTTTTCATAAGTAACTACAGTTTCCTTATGTTCCAACTTCCTTGTGTTCAAACAAGGTGTCCCTCCCCATCCCTGTTGTGGCTATCTGGAGATAATGGTTGTAAACTTGTTCGAAAAAAAGTGGTAAACAAACTATTGTATATTTCAACTAACCTTGTGCATGCTGAAGTGAGAGCATGCGCAAGTTTGTTCAATTTGGAATTGTTGCGCATTGCATGCAGTACCTTTCTAAAACCGAATCTTGGTTATTTATTACTGCTGGGTTCAAGGGATGCAGTTTGTTTCTGGAGTTCATGGGCTGAGGTTGCAGCATTCAGATAATGTTAACTTTCAATACACGAAATGTTTTGCTGGATGATTGGTTATAGGCTCCTGTATCTAAGAAGGAAGAGGCAAAAAGTGGAAGAAAAGGAGGAGGCTGCCCAGTTTCAAGCTTTCACTGGAAAAAGTTATTCATTGAGGGATTGAGAGTGGGATAAGAGGGACATTACTTGATCTCCTCTGCAAGAAGCCCACCAAGATCATTGTTCTGATGGTGAAGACAATCTCTTTTCTCAGAGCTGGGATGCTTCAATTCCAGAATGACAGACCAGTACAATCTACACCCTTGAAAGAGGCATGTAAAAAAAATCTCTCTTTCTATTGGAAGTCTTATGTTGTCCTCTGATAATAGGAATTTTCTTTCGAACTTTATTCACCTTCATATGTTAAGGGGACACATCTGTACATATCTTTGAATGTGAGGTTTGTAAAAAGGATTCACTGTCTCCAGCAGTAGTCACGGTAGGAAGTTTACACACTTGCAGCTTGTATGTCTTGAACTCTTTGACCTTTATACCTACAGATGGGACTGGGTTCAATATAGGCTAATGTCTTCTAAGAGCATGTAGTACAAGGGCAGAATAGTATGAGTGCTTTGAGCTCCCTTAAGAGGTCAAAATTTGCCATGACTGGGTTTCGGGTTTTGAAGATTAATATGACATCTGTTGAGGTTCCTGGGTTAGATTGACTCCTGGTTCAGGTGATTTGCAATAGCCAGAGTCTTGTCTGCCAGACCTTTTTCCAACAGTAATTTCCATGAGGTAGGAACCGGCCACCCACCCATTATGTAGATATTAAAACAATTGGATGTTGTTTTGAATGCTATCAGTACAAATTGAACAGGTGGAATTGCTGTATGGAGATTCTAAGGCCCTTCACTTAGGACATGATATTCCCTAACTTCTGGATGTGCTGCTTCCCTAGATAATCTTCATGTTTCTCTAGCACCTGGTAATTGCGTAGCCAATGATTAGAGTTATCTTCCCTAGAAGATTAGTTATTTGGCAGGTGTCTCTGCTTCATGATTTCCTTCAGCATTGCTAACATTCACAAGCCTGGGCCGTCCAGTTTCTGGGTTGAGCTCCACACTAATACCTATGTCTCGAAGTTCAGGATTTGCAACTGAAGCCTTGGCTTCTAAGTCTGCAAATTCATGCTGATTTCTGGGATTCCCTTCTAACAAGTTTCTAATCGCCCATAAGCCCCACTCCCGAAGGAAGGGATTGTTACTATCAGTTGTACACTGCTCTAAGACTAAGTAGAGCCCATCTGTCTCCCTTACTTCTTCCTGTATGTGGAAATTCCTATAGCTTGCATTTGCAATCACTGCAACAATGTCACGGCGGTATCCTTTGTAGGGATTCCAAGTTGGAAAGCTTTCTCGACAATGTAAAAAACTTGACCTTCTTGCTTGCTTGTGTTCAATGCTAATCTCTTTGTTTGATAAAGCAGCATCAGTTTCAGCAGAATCACTCCCAACATTTACTGTCATCCTGCGTGATTGCTGTAGATCACTCTTGTTGGTGCTGTGCTCTGGAGGGACACCAGGTCTAGCACTCTGGGGTGGTCCAAGAGCCTGCAACATATCTAGCATGAGAGCAATGAGACCATTGGATGCAAGCTTTGCAGCCATGGTGATAGTCTCACCATTTGGCTCCTTTGCAGAGGTCAGGGTTTTGTCCCAGGCACAATGGATTCTTGCCATTGAAAGAGAAAGGCCCAGAACATCAAGTACTGGCATATTGGTTGGGAAAGCTGTTGCACAAAGGCCATCAGATGCAGCACACTGTGCAGCATGTCGTATTACATCAACAAGAAAACCAGCACATTCCATTGGTAGAAGAGGTGGCCTTGGAGGTATAAGACTATCTCCTCCACCTTCTGCTGTTTCTTCCCTTGCCTTCCCTCCATCTTCTTCAATCCAAACACATAAGATCTCCAGAAGTGATGCTTGCTCCTTGCTTGGCAATTTTGTTTCCAACTTATGGCTTAAAGGAGCTTCAGGCTGTTGTGGCAGATGTTGTGTGGCAGTGCGTGGGATGCCAAGTTCAGTAAAGAGAAGTGGGAAACACTGCTCCTCTATGAGACACAGATGAGTGATCAACATCTCCAACCATTCATTTCTTGCAACCATAGAGCCACCACCATACGACATATCTGCAAAGAAGAGAAACACAATGTAAAACTCAAATTGTCCAAAATAAACACTCAGGGAAATGAAGAAAACACCATGGCAAGCAGTCGAGGAACAGAATTTCACATCATATATCCCAACTGCATGAGTCCCAAGTATGCATGGGAGATGGAGAAGGAAGGAAGATGCCTCAAAATACTGTGAGCATTTTTACCTGCATTCAGAATTGATGCTATGATAGGTATGCCTTGGGAGCTCAAGATCTCCATGCACAATTTCTTACTCCCTTTACAGCAGGTGGAAAGAACCATGCACAGAGGCTCTTGAACCTTCTGGCTCAAAACTTCAGCCATGCCTCCGAATATTGCAGGGAAAAAGTTCTCCCAAACTACTGCTTGGCTTAACTCTCCTCTCCCTGCTACATTGGCCACTACCTGAAGAAGCATTTGCAGAGTCTCAGCTGCATCAGGAGGAGGCAAGACCCTCCGTATTGAAGGAGAAGACTCCAACAAGTTGTGAGCTATCCAGGCTAGGGTTTCCAAACCCTTGCACTGCAGAAATGAATCCTGGTTTATAGCATTGCCAGCACAGAGATTGCGAAGGAGTTTCAGCAAGAGAATGAGGAGGTGAAATTGATTCTGCTGCAACGAAGAAGGAAAGCTTCTTGCAAATTCAGGAAGCAGAGGAAGAAGAAGCGGAATTGCATTTGCTTCTGCCAGCTTCTGCCGACCATCGCTGGATCGTGCAAAAGCTATGAGAACCAGGAAATACTTCTCCAGGCTTCTTCTTCTTCTTCCATCATCCTCTTCTTCTGGCAACACAAACTTGCACAGACTTGCCAAGACGACCTCACAGCTGCTTACTACTTGACCTCTATCCTCCATCGCCACGAAGCTCCGCACACGAGTCCACCAACTATCTCGTTCCTCAACCTAAGATTTTTAGGGTTTCCGAAACCAGCTTTAGCAAACCCTAAAAACCCTAATGCGATTTTACTTTCGAAAAAAACGAAATTTCTGTCGAAAGATTCTCTTTTTTGGGGGAAAAAAAAAAAGTTTTGCCAAAAAAAAAGAAAAGGGAAGCTCAAGTTGACTACTACATTTCTATTCATGGCTATAGCAATGTAGCTATATACAACACAATTGAACATGGAAAGTTTTTTCACATCGACACAATGGATTATAATGTATCATTTTTTTGATAAATTGATTCAACTATGTTGATAAGATATAAAATTAAAACAAAAAACCACTAATATAAGGTAATAACAAACTTTCAAAGCTACTAATACATGTTTAAACATGTAATGACTAACCAAGTTCACAAGAGAAAATCTTATAATAAATTTTGTTATTACATTTTTTTTAAAAAAATTGATTATCGTAAGAAATCACACAATTTGTTGTTACCTTGTATTTGGTTGGTTATTTAGTAGCATGAATTGCTTCAAGTTGTGAATAATGCATAGTTGATCAACAATGTTCAAATTGCTTGTTGTTATAAATAACACCTACATTTGAAACAAACATAAAAAAATTAAACTATCAACAAAACTAAACTTTATTTGTGATGCATATTATATTAAAGCCCATTCTCTTTCTCATCATGGGCGTGAATTCAAACTTGGGTTGGTTGCCATGTGTACAAAAGGTAAATTACCCAAATGTTTTTTTTTGATGGAATTTGAGACTCATGGAAATTACACAATGACAAGCAAATGTTTTTTAGTTTGTTGTGCAACTTGTTAACTCCCAAGAAGGAAAGAATTGTAATATCTTAAATTCAAGTTGTTAGTTTTAAAAGTTAATTTCTACATTATAGGCTAATACCCTTGAAATGATGGATGAATTCACATACTTAACAATGAGAACGTTTTAGCAAAACTAGCAATGACTTATGTCACAACTAACTACAAACAACATTGTTCACCTTCACATGCTCGTCATTGCTTTGACTTTTGAAAGAAATTCAAATGTTGGAATTGTTCTTGCTCAAAACTACTTTGTAAAATTATTACTTAAAAAAATGCATAAGGAGAGGAGGAGGGAGAGGGAGAGAAAAGGAGGGAGAAAGAAAGAAAAGGTGACACGCTCCCAAGTCATAAGGTGAAACCCACTTGAGGGTTTCACAAAGTCAAGTTGCGGAAAATTGAGACTTGGAGGCACGCTCCCGGCTTCCAACTCTAGAAAGGGGTAGAGGGTCGAGTTGGGAGCTTAGGGATTAGACTAGGAAGAGGTATTAGTTTATCAAGCTTGAATCTGCATCAAAACAAACCACCCAAGTGGTTAGTTCACTTTCCGGGACACCCTTTGGTGTTGGGACAAGCCACAGTCACTTCGGACCACAAGATTCACCACGGCCCGGACTTGGGGGATGCCACCACCATCCCCCATATAGTATACTTTGCAATGCTCCGTCGCACCTACATCTAAGTGGCACAAATTCCCAGGACTCCCGAAATGGAGTCCCGATGGAGTCCCGAAATTGTCCCGACGGGACTCCCAGAACTTTGAACCGCCATAACTCTCGACTGCAGACTTGGATCGCAACGAGGTCTGAATCGAAGTTATAGCCCTCGTCGAGATCTTTTCAACGCCATGTCGCACGCTCAGATCGGATGTCGAGAAGACATCGATTCCCGACTTTTAGTGGTCGGGAATCAAATTGCCAGTTTGACTCCCGGCCCTTCTTTTGCCCAGAATTTGGGCTGCAGATGTCCGAATTGCCAATGCGAGGGCATTTTCGATATCTATGTTTCAAGACCTTTCCAATGACACCAAGAACACCCCAATGCGATGTGTTTTGCCCCTTGTTGTCGAGCTCTAAACATTCGGGAGTCCCGGAAGACTCCAAATCCCCACTTTTCCAATTGTTGGGCTTCACCCCCACACTTGACCAAGTTAGGGTTGCGACAAAAGGGGTGTTCAAAAGTTGTTTTCTTGATCATCCTCTTTACAAAACACTAGCTCCTCTATTTTTCCTTATTATTTAAGTTTCAAAGTGTAAAAAAATATACAAACACGCATCCAACATACAATGCAACAAAAATCACAAACAACACATTCAATTTGCAAACTTGAAATCCCTCACCCAAATCCCATAAAGAATAAATTGCAACAACAAAATAAGTTTGCAAGGAAATTGAAAAACAACTCTAGCTACCTTTGACCCTTAACAAATGCATCATGGTCATGATATGGGGCACTTATGCTCTATGCTTTCACCGTAACTACTTAAATTACAATAAAATCTTGTCATGGTGATGTTGAGATACACAGATGTTTAATCCACTATTGGTAGGATGCAAAAGTACCCGATGGATTCCCTCAAAAGGGAAATTGTTTCCACTTTTCCCCCATCCATTTTCATTTTTTTGGGATTTTTGACTTGGGCAAACCCTTGTTGTAAACATTTTTTATATCAAAACATGTTGATCATTTGATGCTTAAGCTTTAAAAACTAATTGTATTAAGTCAAAACATGTCTAGATTAGTTTTAGGTGATTTTTAATTTTGTGAAAGAATTGTTGGTTTTGGTTTTTACACATGGTTTTAAAAACCAAAACTTGGCTAGGTACCCAAGGGGGTTTCTGATACCTACCCAACATTAGTTTAGATGTAGATTTGAAATAAAAAACCAAAGAAAAATGTGCATTCCTAACATTTGAACAGTTTAAGTGTTTACAAGACAACAACAACACATATTCTTTTGTTGGTATGTTGGAAAAATCATTGCAAATGCTCCAACTCTAGTTTCCCCACCAAAAAAAAAGAGCGAGGAAATTAGCATGACAAAATCTTTCACCTTTACTAGTTTTGTGACGATTTCGGACAACTTTGGGACTCCATTTCGGGAGTCCCGGGACTTTGGGAGCTCATAACTCCCGACTGCGAGATCGAATCGCGACGAGATCTGAACTGAACTTGTAGCTCTCGTCGAGATCTTTTCAACGACGTATCGCACTCCCAATTCGGACTTCGGAAAGAGGTCGATTCCCGACTTTTAGTGGTCGGGAGTCAAACTGCCAGTTTGACTCCCGGCCCTTCTTTTGCCCATAACTTGGGCGAAAGATGTCCAAATGCCCAATGCGAGGGCATTTTCGATATCTACGCTTCAAGACCTTTCCAATGACACCAAGAACACCCCAATGCGAGGTGTTTTGAGTCCTGCTGTCGAGCTCTGAACATTCGGGAGTCCCGGAGGACTCCAAATCCCCAACTTTTCCAAGTGTTGGGCTTCACCCCCACACTTGGCCAAGTTAGGGTTGCGACACTCTCCCCCACTAGAAG
>Ga0209208_10005850_pt1 | contig 17042 bp, 18 predicted proteins | sample S1TSphfallax_3_FD_187694 | JGI IMG/M metagenome (GOLD analysis project Ga0209208, IMG submission 187694) | Host-associated microbial communities from peat moss isolated from Minnesota, USA - S1T2_Fd - Sphagnum fallax MG (SPAdes) (version 2) | ecosystem: Host-associated > Plants > Peat moss >...
CAATTACCTTCAAAAGGTTCCAAAAACAACATTAGAAAAATAAAGATAGTCAATATAACAAGTTCCTTAACTCTAGCCATAAAATTATACATCAACATCATTTGACATCACAAAACAAGAATCCAAATTTTTGTTGTAAAAGATGTATTTAAATGAGAAATATGCAAATTGATAGATGAAAAATTTGAATATGAAAAATAACATACAAAAAAATCATTAAATTTTTTTTAAAGACTGGAACAAGGAATGGCACAAGAAATAATTTGCAAAATCCTTAACCTTATACTTGATAATTCAACACATTCTAGTTGTCCATAAATTGGGTTTTATGAAAATTATTCTTGTTGCAAAACACAATTGTTTAATCTACAATTAAGGTTTCTCTTTGTTTTCATGCAATGAAATGAAAAATAAGTGCAATGAAGCATTAAAGTTGACCACAACATAAATATTAAACCTCAAGGCCCAACAAATTTTTTTTATCCAAGATCTACAAAATAAACAACATCAAAGGCAACATTGTTGACCATCAATTTCATTATGTTTGGAAGCTACAAAACACTATAATCCATTCATTGACATCCACTTATGAAATAAACATGTTCATATCCATCTTTTAATAACCATATGTGTAATGACATAACTTTCATTCAATGCAACCACAACCAAATCACCAAGGGATTTAAATGCAAAGATAAGAACTTTAATCTCCTCAAAGTAAATTACCATTGTCAATTTATAAAAACAACATGTCATGGATTACATTTGTTATGAACTAAAGTGGGAAGTATTGTGAATATAATGTGAAATTATCCTCATGTTAACACAATCTACTATGAACTATAATATTAAATGCATTATGAAATTATGAAAATTTTACATTTTGGGTACACATTTGAATCATTGTGTGGTGTACCACAAAAATTTGAGGGCATGTGCTTGAGATTTATAAAATAAAAACAAATCATTCATGTGACGATCAAAACTATAAATTGTGATAATCAATAGTTAACGAATGTTACATATAGTTTTAATTGCATTTATTTATTCCTATTGATAAATGGAACAAAATATATGTGCATTCCTATTCAATGGTATGAATTTATGTTCATATTATTATTTTGGCTGCACAAAATCAAACATTGAACATGGAATCATGATGTGTCAAAATATCTTCATATGCATGAATTGTGAAGGAAATGTCTTAAATACAACACCATGGCAAATATATCATGTGTATAACATGGGTGATACAAGGTCAATAAAAGTGTGGGATGGTTGATTTCACACCTCTACTACACATGGGGAAATGATTAATATTTTTGTACATCCTACCCAAGCGTGAAATTTTGTTTTAACAACACAATGAACTATAAAAACTATGGCAAAAATCATGAATTCCTCCAATGATTCATTAATGTGCCTTATGCCTTGATGTAAACCAATGGCACAAGCCTTGTTCCTATGCCTTATACCACCAAAAAAAGAAGGATGTCAATGGTTTTCTTAGATTTGTCAACGTTAAGTATTCATTCATGAGTTGTGTCTTCTGCATCACAATATGAATCACAACTTGGATTAATAATGAGGAGGGGGGGGAATTGTCTCAGTTTGAAACCTTTGCCTTTGGGGAAGGGCATTAATTACTTCATCAATTTAAAAAAAAACATGTATAGATAACAACTTCAATTCAAAATACAATGAAATATTGTAAGAAGTTTTACATCTAATGAAAACCAAGATGAAATTTGCATGGAACCCAATTAGTTAATGTTTGTTCCTTTGCCAATTGTGATACCTTAATAGATTTGGCAATAATTAAACTATTTTTCAAGTAGCCAAGTTTTTTATAAACCTAGTGCTTGAGGTGTCAGTGTTCATTTATTTTTTCCCATCACAATTATACACAAATTGTTTTTCCAATATTATAACCTTGAGGTTTTAGTAGAGAATGGGGGATGTTGTGTGTGTGCAAATGTTGGGTGGATATAATTTGTGTAAATGTCAAAAAAAAATTGAATTCATTAGAAATCATTGGTAGCCTAAAGCTCTCTCACACACTTCATCTTCAAGAACACAAATTCTCCACACATCCTAATGCAAGCCCATAAGCACCTGAGTTTTGGAAACATTGATTTTGCAGGATCTTAGAAACATGTTGAACATAAACCTCGAGTGAAAATCTCTCATGGCTTCTTTGAAGAGCACGTGGTAAGAAGAGATCTCTGAACATTCTAAAAACCCATCACAGAATTCTTTCAAGGGACCCATAGTCTGTCTGTATGCAGGCATCTCTCTTCTCGACACAGTTTTCCCAACCCTAGGAATTCTCTGGAGAGGATCCTAGTCTGTGTAGACATATCATCTTCTTGAGCAGCAGCCCCCTCCTCCAAAGCTCGGAGTTTTTTTGAAGGGTTTGGGTCGTTTTTATTTGTTGCGTATGAGGAATTGAGAGAGATGAAATAGAAAATCGGGTCGTGTTGTTGCGTATGAGGAATTGAAGAGGGGATTTGGGGGGTTTTTGAGGAGCTGCTGTCATGGTGCTTCTCTATGCTTTAGCAACTGCACGACCCCCAGGTTTAGGAGGAGGAGGAGCAAGAGGAAGTGCTATTTTCACCCACAAGCAATGGCGCTTCTGTTGTTGCAACTCCACACTTGTACTCAATGGTTGTAAACCCACAGCAAGCTTCTTCTTGACTGCCAGGAATTCCGGCAGACAGGGAGGGGGAGGAGGAGATGGATGGGTGCAAAAGAATGATGCAGTGGTGCGCAATGTGCCTTTGGTTCTGGGCTCGGTGTCCATGCTAGGGATTCTCATCAACCGTTCCGTGTCTGGGATTGCCCTTGTTGCAGATGCTAGCAGGTTCGCACACCTCTCTCTCTCTCTCTCTCTCTCTTCCCTCACCCTAAACCCTAAACCCTAAACCCTCTCTCTGTGTGGTACTTCCTTTCCATCTTTTGTGTCAAGCATTATGTTCATGTGGGTGGGAAGCTTGGAAGGGGATGATGCAAGGAGAATGTGAATTCTGTTGTTTCCAAGGACTCCATCACAACAGGTCTTCTTCTGGAAGTGAAGAGTTTGGATCTGAAAGAGTTCTCGGATTGTGGGATGCAAATGGGAGGAAAGAACAGTGCACAATCAAGAGCTGATGTGCTGGTACTCGCATTAGCAACCACTGCATTGTTGCAAGGTCTTGTATGGAAGTCTATCCAGCCAAGGGCTGTCAACTCTGTGCGTGCCTCTCCTCCCAAACGGCTTGCTCTCTCTCTCTCTTTGAGTCTTGACATCCATCTTCCTTCTTTCTGCAACTCCTTAGAGCAATAACTCTGAAGATTTTTTTTTTGTTACAATTGCAGCTCAATCTGGGTATTGCTGCATTTCCATCAGAATCTGACATTCAGAGATTTCCATAGATTAGATATTGTGAATCTGCATACCAGAGGATTTAGGGTTGGGTGCAAACTCTATGGGGTCAGGTTGAGATGGAAGGAGTGGAGTGCTTTCGGATTGCAGCAAGTTTGCCACAAGCTGCTTCACAGGAATTGCAATGGTATGTGATTGTTTTCTATCAAAAACTAAAATGGTGTGTGCACAGAGAGTTCTTACATCCTGCGTGCTCTGTACATAGTTTCATTTCTTATAGAGCTTTGCAGCATACAGATGTGAAACCTGTTGAATACATGCTCATGGGAGCTGGATTCTTTTTTTGAAAAACAGTGAGAGATGGCAGTAGGGTTTGGGAGAGCTGGATCTTTTTGGTTTGAAATATAGTGAGAGATGGCAGCAGGGTTTTGGGAGAGCTAGTTTTTTTTCTTGAAAAGAGCGGCAGATCTGCAGGGTTTGGGAGGCATTGAGCAGCACAACGCGGTCACAAGCACTGGTGGTGGTCTATGGTGATGCTTGTGCACTACAAGCAGGCATGGCTGCTGAATCTGGAGATGCATCTGGGGATGCACAGACCATTGATGTTCATCAACTTCTGAATGGATCCCTCTGTAGACAAGCTCGTGAAACAGAAACACGTAAGTGCAAAAAGTGGCCCTGATGAGACAAGTCACCACAATTTAAGAAAACTCTTGTCTTGTTTCTCTCTTTCCATACTCACATTTCTGCCCCATATGGTGAAGAAGAAAGGAAGAGATTGTGAATGTCCACACAGTTGCATCATACCCCATGGATAAGGAAGGATCTTCAGCAGCATGTGCTCATTTTGTATGATCTGGAGTGGCTGCAGAGAACTACCTAGCCAATCTGGCTCTCTATCCAGGGCGGTTTGAGCTGCTGTTCCTGCCTTCAAATACACAGGTAAAAAAAAAAGCATGACAATTCTCTTACATGCATTCAGCTTTCAAATGCATGGAGCTGGAGTGTTCCTATGGAAAGCAAAAAACAAGAATCAAGTTTTTGTTCCAGCTGTTGCCAATTTTGATTTTGAGCTTTCCAACCTGTATCTGTGAGTAGATAGCTAATGTCTACTCCAACTTCACTAACTAGATCCGCAGTAGCATGATTCGATATTTCTGGGTTCCACTTCAGAGATAGTCCTGATCTACACCCACTGTCAGGAGCTGATTGAAGTCAGTGGGTAAATCCAATATCTTCTACACCCACTGTTGGGAGCTGATGATGACAGTGGGTAAATCATGGCTGCTCATCACTGTTCTTGCAATGATGGAAGGTGATGGTCTGACACTTTGAGAGCAACTCTCTCTCTCTCATAAGGTTATGACCAGTGATTTTTTTGGGGTGTTTTGCAACCTGGCAACAAAAATAAGGCCCTTGTGACAAGTAGACAGACTCTTTTTGGAAAAAAATGGCCTACTGTCGCCACATTACAAGGAAAAAAAATTTGAAGTCACCATATTTAGACAATAGGTTGTAGCATGTTGCCAAACTATAGCATGATTCCTAAACTTTTTTACTTTCCTCTCTGATGTGTAGCCAAATTTGGCCAAGTCCTCTTGTGGATGATCGCCAACCCACCTACCTTACAAATTTGAGAAAAGATAAAAAAACCTTGTTTATAACCACCTTGTTGGATTACCTCCAAATCATTGCTGTGGAGATTTCTCTCTGCAATTTCATAGACAATATAGCCCATTACAAAGTATGGTACAAGGAAAGTGATGTGAAAGTCATTGAAAGTGGCAGATTTCCAAACCTGTGGTTATGTGCAGGCAGTGATTATACAGCCATTAGGTGAGGATGGAGTACTTATTGCAGCAAGCAACACAATTCGCGGATATACAAGCAGGGATAAGGTGAACTTCTGCATTTTACCTCTCTTGCAAAATCATTGCTGTACTCCAAGCTCATACAATCAATACCTACTCTCCCATGGAAGCAAGCTTGGTCTCATTGATGAAATGGGTTCCTGAAAATGTGCAGGCATGGATTGCAACAATTGGAGAAAAACTAGACACCACATTGACGGATTGGGCTTTGTCTTCTTCTTCTTCTTCTTCCTCAAATGTGATTGCTGCAAACCCACTTGCTTAAAAATATTTCCAGAAAAAGAAGTGATTTTGCAACTCTTGTAAAACTACTGACAAGGGGAGGGAGATGTCCCCATTTACTTTCATACATCACTTTGTAGAAGAGGAGTCACAAGCTCTTCTGAAATTCTCAAGTTTCATCTCTTTGTATTTTTTGTGTTGCCACAAATCTGGTTTGCACTAGCCATGTTCTTACAACCCAAACTAGCTCTAAAAATTCAAGCAATTCTTGTTCAAGAATCAAGCTTGGAATGACATGATTCATCTGCTGCTACCTCAGCATAGCTACAAGATCAAAGGAGATCCATAACTATGTAGTAGACCATCTTCTTCTTCTTCTTCATATGGTAAGGAAGCAAGCTCTGTTGACATATGGCTTTGTACAACAATCATTTCAATCAGTTGAGGAAGAAACCATACTGCCATATGTGATAGTTGTCAGAAGACTCAAGCTCTCCCATTGTCTCTTGTATTTGATGCAACCCAACATCCCCACATTTTTGTTGCCATCTTGTTGAATTGCTTCCCAAACATTCTCCATGCTCTTGCAGCAATGGGTAAACAGATCACTTGAAGCTAGTGCTCCCACAAAGACATTTGCACTTGCATGCACCTTTCAGGCTCTCATTTGATGCTCTTGTTACTCTCACATTTGATTCAGATCTTCTTCTTGTGTTATTCTCTTGCAATACAGAAGCTTGCAAGGTTTTCAATTCTTCCTTTCTTGTTCTTGTTCTTCGGTTGTTCTCTAGTAATAAAGAAGCTTGGCAAGTTTCTCATTTCATCCTTATTGTTATTGCTGTTGCGTTGTTGTTCTCTTGCAAATGCTTCAAAAAGTTTGTCAGGTTTTTTTGGCATGAAAATAAACTTTTTCAATATGCTATCGCCACTTACAAATGGCCATAAACCACGTTGCAGTCAGCTCGGGATTGCGACTCCTACAAGAATCAGCCAGATCAGCAGCAGCAGCAGAACGGGTTTCGTAGAAGGATTCTTTCGTGAAGTTTGTAGGTTCTGGATTAAGGTATTGCCATGATTTCATACAGCAATTTCTAACTGTTGCATCATCTTCCTTCGTCCGTGCTCGTTGCAGACATTCGTGCTTTTGTGCAAATCGAAATCGGCATCATCGTCTTCCAGCACGCTTGTGGCTATTGTTGCTGTTGCTTGTCGTTAGAACTGTCGACGTCGTCGTCGTCATCGTCGTCTACGTCTGACGGATTTTGCTGCGCGATTTTGTTTCGTGCTTGATTGTTGCAGACTGTCGATAGAACCATCCTCGTCCTTGTCGTCTTCGTCCGACTGATTTTGCTGCTTCTTCTCGCAATCTTTTGAAGTACAGAACAACGATGTGATCTGGCAAGCATTACGGGGACTGTATAAGCATCCTCCATGTATGTCCTCTCTCTCTCTCCCCGATACGAGAATTCTTGCCTTTCTTCTTCTTCCTTGAGCTTCTGTTTTTGTCGAATTTCGTGCTTTGTATGTATTTAGATTTGTGTGATCGTCTTGTGTCTGTGTTCTGTGTTTGTGCACAATTTCTTGACTCCATCTACCTCGATTTCTCTGTTTCCGTGATCTTTTGATGTTTTGCAATGATCTTCGGAGATGTGAGAGATTGTTGCCATTTTGCAATCTTACTCTTCCTCTAGTACATGGGAGGATGATAAGGATTTTGCTTCAACTAGGTACAGCTTCATAAAGCTCACATTGCTTGAAGGATTGTGAGAGATGGAGCATTTCTGGGATCACAAAATGCACAACGCTGCTGCTGTACAACAAAATTGAGTATGCAGATATTCTTGAAGCAAGCATTTAGGTTTTGTTTCTTACTCTCTCTCTCTCTCTCTCTCTCTCTTTGTCTCGTTCTATAAAGCAGCATTCTTGATGGAGTCTGAGCTTTTCAGGAAGTGTGTTTTTGAAGGGACTAGTTTTGATAGTCTGGCTTCTTTCATGTTCTGATTCAAAAACTCCTGTAGAGACAGACCTGTTTGTAGGGTGAAGAAAAGTTGTGTCTTTCTTGTTGCTAGGTGAGGCTGACTTGACACATGCCTTCTTGTGCACAGAAGGACAATTAGATGCTATGTATGGTGGAGCCCTGTCTGGAGCTACTTCAATGCTTCACTAGGTTTCGGAGAAGAAGAATAAGAAACATAAAATTACCTCCCAATTTATATGATCTCACTAGTCACTGGAGTCATCGTGCAGCTGCTGGTGTCAGAGACTTTGAATTGTTGCCCACATCATCTGGCAGATTACTTCACAAATTGGATGAAGACAGGCGATGCAACTGGGCATCTGAACTCACGTCAATAACATTTATGGGGCTCAGAAAGCTTTGGGACATAAGACGAGTAGTGCTGTTTTTAGGGGCACTGAATTTGGGTCTCTCTTTAGTGGCTGCACATGCAGCTGTGCTTTCATTGCGCAGGAAATGTCCTCAGAGAGTAGTGGTTGCATCCACCCTAGTTGCAGTTGGGGCTGCAATTCACATCATATGGATGGTGGGGATGGGCTTTGCTCAAGTAGTCACTGCCTCTGCCATGATTGCTCAGGCTTCTGAGCCAACATCATTTGATGCCACTCGAACCACCAGCCAGAGACGGGTAAGCATCAGCAAGGGGCTTGAATTGTAAAGCAGAAATGCACAGCTTACACGTACTTTGGGAATGGATTCTTCGTTTACAGATCTGGGAAAACTCACATACAATTTAGGTTGGTAGCACCGCATCCATAGCATGGGTGTGTCTCTGCTTTGGGACTTCTTTCTACCTGTGACCTTTCCTAAAGAGTATGATTGCCAGTGCATACTACTTCCCATGCCTGCATGACCCTTTAAGCTGTGCTTAACAAATCCCCCTCTAACTACCCTAGAAAGCACATGTGTAGGTTTTACAGAGTTGGAGTTCCTTTGGTGTTGATTTTTTGGAAGTTTTAAGGTTCCTGTTGGTTGGATTGGAGCAGAGATGGTACAAGCGTTGGCTTTGGTGCAGTCGCATAGGATTTCTAGTGACAGTAGTCCAATCAATTGGTGCCCTTTATCTCACCTTCATTGTGGTGTCCAAGTTTGCAAAATATTTTGACTGCAGCTGCTCCAGTGGAGGTAAATAGGTTCTTGTACTCTTTGACTCAAAATATTGATCCTGTAGCAGATTCTGATTCTGAAACCTCAAGGCAGCATCTACAGTTCCTTAATGGTTTGCTTTTTCTGGCACCTTGCAACCAGTACGCACGCATAACCTAGTGCATGATGCTAAAACAAGGATAGCAGGGCGGTGATTGGGTTAAGGTTTATGATAGGGGGGATGCACCCCTTGGTGTTCATCTCTGATATCTACTGTTTCATGATATGCTGGTGACAGAGGATGAGTTTGGGCTGCAAACATTTCTAGCATGTTTGCCAGTGGCTGCATGGGTGGTGGCATTCGCTCAGTGTTGTGTGGGCTCAGATGTGATGGCATGGCGCTCACTGTACCACAATCAAGATGAAGCCTGGAGGGCACACTATCGAGAGATGTTTGACTATGGTATTCGTGAGGCAATGTGCTGCCTTGGCAGGCACCGCTACTTGTAAGTGACTCCTCCTATACAAGAGAATCTGTGCATTAGACCTTTCAGCCTTCATTGTATGTGCCAGTTCCCTGTGATAAAACAGGTTTGCTTTTGCCAATCTTTTCCTGGGACGTTCATTCCAAAAAGTGGATTTCAGGATGGAGGGTTGAGCTCACATAGCACAAGGAGTTTCTGTGATTGAGTTTCTGTGTTAGTGTGTGGCAGGTCATATTTAGACAAGGATGAGGTTGATTCTGTTGCAGCTCTACTTGGTGACCTTGTAGCATATCGAGCTGTGGGTGCCAGCCATTTGGAAGTAGTTGCTGGTAAGAGTTCTAATATTACAGGACTTGAAGCGGGGTACAAACCACATTAGGTGGTGCCAAATGTAGTCAACCATTTCTGACAAGGGTGATTGCATGGATTGTCTTCTAAACTATGGAACCCCCAGAGGCTTTTGTTGTCCACATCCAGAGGCAGGCAGTAACCAGGGATTGATAGAAACCATTGTCTATGATTTGCTTGCAGACGTGTGTTGTTCTTCATTATGGTGGTCACTTCAAAAACATGGGCTTTCTTCTGGCAGGTGTTGCATTATTAAGGGAACAAGGGTCACAGTCTCACTTATCTGATGACTATACACCTGCCCCAGATAGCCTTCTTCAAGAGGCCTCTTATCTTCACAGTTATGCTGTAGCCGCTTATACAGTGGGTGCCTTTGTTCACTTGGCTTTTCTCCTGCTGTAGATATCTGAAAGTGGGTGGATGTAGGGGTAGATTACTAACTTTCACTGAGCGCTTAGATTCCTGTGGCTGTTTTCCATTTGGGCCAATATCTACTCTGTTAGAAATTGGAAATGGGCGAGGTGCTACTGTGCATTTTTTGGTGGGTTGCAGAAAAGGATGTAAAACTTTCAATTTAGACTTGAATTAGTGTGCTACAATTGATTTGCAATGCTTCTGGTTTTTCTGAGAGATTCAGGAGATAGTTGCCCCACAGTTTAGTCAGCAGTTCCACTTCAAGGTTTTGAATGGAATGCTCAAGTAAAGTCACATAGTCTGAGCCCTGTCACTAGGATGGGTTCTCACTTGCTGCTCAGAAGTGCAGAATTCAGGGGAGAAACTTGTTGTGTTCAGGGCCCATTACTTGACATTGGCCGCCACCCACTTACATTTCCTTGTGTATGGCTCCACCGCCAGGGGATCCTCACCTTCTGGAACCACAACAGGTTTGAAAACTATCTCGTTCCATGTTCAATTGCTTTCTCTTGGTCCTTTGCTAGGTTAAGTAGAATATGGTTTTTCTTCTCAGAAAATGTTTGAAGATTGCTCCTAATGAGGAATGGGCGAAACTTAGACTCCTGCTGGGTCTTACTGGCATCGCCAAATCTGTAATGTCCTTGTATTTCTGCAATCTATGTGCCTGAGAATTTCAAGTCCATCCGAAGTGGATCTGAGTAAATGAGGATGGAACAGGCGTCCTAAGTTGGAGGGGGATAACTGGTGGAGAGGACATGCAGCTGCATTTCTTCAACAAGCACATGTTCCTCCAGAAGCCCTCGTGAAAGGCCGAGTTTTGCAGGTAGCAAACTGACTTATTTCAATAGAAAGAACAAAACTGGATACTTATTGGTGAGTGGATTGAGGCAATGCATAAAATCAGCTGGATTGAAATCTTTGGATGCAAGAATATGCAATGAATGTGGAAAAGAGCCATGGATTGTGGTATTCGACAATCACAATTTGCCAGATGATGTCAACAGACACACAAGAGGGAGACAGTATATTTTGTGGTGGTTTTGCACCATTTGCGATCAGTGGTGGTTGCAGTTCGTGGCACTGAAACACCAGAAGATTTACTCACTGATGGACTGGGTCGGGAATGCGAGCTTTCTGAATCTGATCTCCTTGGCTTGCTCAAGTAAGCCTGCTTTTAAGCTACCTCACATTCTGAATGATAAACTCATTGCAGTGCATCAGATTCATTTAGGGTACGAGGTTCCCTATTCCTGATGTTTTCCTTTTTCAACACCTCATTCTTTTGAGTGTGTTTCTGGATCCAGAGGGTCTGGAATACCTGAAAGGGTCAAGCGGCAGGTACAAGAGACAATGCCCCACTATGGTCATGTTGGAGTCATTCAAGCAGCACGTGAGCTTTCCATGGAGCTTGACAATTTAGCTGAGGATGAGGATGATGTGATGGCCATCACTGATTGTCCACCTAACAAGTCATTAGAAGGTTTTCCTCTTTCACCATTACTCAAGCTTGATTAATCCTTGTTCTGTGGAGCTGTGCAATCAATGTACTTGTGGCACAATGGTAGAATTCTGTGTGGAAGCAGATTGGCCACACAGCCCTAGAAGAATAATGCCCTGCTTGCTGACAAGCAGACAAAGTGCCTCCTGACAGTTAAGGCTACTGCCTCCTTGATGAATGTGAATTGATAACTTTGCAGAAAATCTAGTATGCACCTATTATCAATGATGCTATAGGCTGTTCTGCCATAGGATCCGGTGTTGCAGTAAAGTGTTTTACTGCATTGCATCATGGATTTGGGTTTGCTGAAGAGGATGGGGTTGGAATGGAGCAGGTTCTGATGCATTATTGCTAGGGCGACAGGGTGGGCTATTGACAAAATTGCTGGGCCCCGGTGGAGAGTGTAAGGATTACAGCCTACGCTTTGTGGGTCATTCTCTTGGAGGCTCCATAGCAGCACTTACAGCCCTACGGGTACAAGTAGCCGTACCAATTCCATGAACTTGATTTGCTTCAAATGTCAATAATTTTGCAAAATCTGGCACCTCTTGCAGAATAGTATGCACACTATGGGACTTAGGATGTCTAGATCTTTTCTGTGGTGTGTAATGCGAACGTGTGCAGTGTGCTTTCCCAACACATCTAAAGCAACTTTTGCTTCTGCCTTAGAAGTAAAGATCTAAATAATTAACTGTCTAGACTTGGGTGGTTGGACTTTCACAAACTGACTAGAAAGCCTCAAACACAGTCAGAATGGGTCTGGTTTGGTGGACTGGTTCTGATTCATGCTTAGAGTATATACAATCCTATGGCTCTATGTATTTGGTCTTCTTCAAGAATTTTGAGTGCTTGTGAAAAGTGTTTATTGTAAATTCAAAGACCATTTGCTGGTTGGACAGTTGTATCGACGGTATCCACAACTACATGTATATGCATATGGACTCTTACCCTGTGTTGATGCCATCACAGCAGATGCCTGTGCAAGTTTCATCACCAGGTAGTCTTTCCTTTCCTCAGGACATACAATTCCTAGAAATGCAGATCTTGAGTATTCTGCCTGTCTTCGGTCAGATTGATCTTAATGCAGCAGGTCAGGTTGTATCCTGAAGAGCCTTAAGTACATCTAAAGAAGTGCTGGTATGGGGGGTGTGGGAAATTGGCTGCAGTGTGATTTACAATGATGAGTTCTCATCACACCTGTCTGTGGCTGCAATAATGCGCCTTCGTGTGGCCGCATTGCAGGCACTGGCAGCTGATGCCAACACAGATTCTGCCCTCCTCACAAAGCTTACAAACCAGCTGTTCAGAGAAGGTCATAGAAATGAGAGTGAGAAAACCATACATACAATACAACAAGAGATTGTGGGGCAGAGTCGAACCAATAGCAGCAAAGGAGAAGGTTCAGCTGGAGAGGAACATGAAAATCCTGCAAGAGAGCATGTCCAATGGCAGAGGCGTAAGAGATGATGCCATCTCTTTACAATAAGTTTTGTTTAGTGTGTAGATGCCTGCTGCTGTATGCAATATATCATCATCACAATGCACTGCATCAGTAATATTTGGAGCCAAAATTGTAAATGGCTGTAACTTGTGACATTGGAGGGAACTAATGTGCTTGTGTTTTTCAAAGCCATGGAGTCATATTGCAGGTATAAGCTCCATGTCTCCAGGGTTGATCAGCCCATTTTTCAACCAGAGAGGCTTCCCAGATGAGAGTGTTTCAGTTGAATCCAAGACTGAAGGTGCTTATGCTCTGTCAGGAGCTGACATCTTCTGAGTAGTACCTGAACATGTCACATTGGGTGGTGGGATGCAGGGCGGGAGAATATTGACAGTATGGGGGTTGCTGAGGAAGAAGACAATGAGGACAGCAATGAAAAGGGCAAAAATAAAGAAATAATGAGGTTTCAGACATCAAACAAGAGGGGGGAACCATTGCTAGAGAATACAGCAAAAAGCATACAGCCAGGGGCATATGCAGATCTTGATTTGCTACCAAATGGTATGCCTCGAGAGACCGCTGATGAGTTAAGAGGTGGCAACATGGGCTCTGACCTGCAAACAATGTGGCCAGCTGAAATGTTTGTACCAGGCCTTATCATTCACCTAGTCCTAGAAGAGTCCTATGCAGCTGCATCCATGTGGAATTCATCCTTTAGGTTGTTGATGAGACAACAGAGTAATAAGAAGCCTCAATATCGAGCCATTTTAAAGGATCGAGAAAGCTTCCGTAACATTGTCGTTTCTCCAAGCATGTTTCTTGATCATATGCCATGGCGGTAAGTCAAACTCCTCTTCCACTAGCTTTTATTGCTGCAAAGCTAATCGAAGAAAACTGCCTTGTCCAACTAGCTCAATATAAGCAATGATTTTGAATAGCAGCATAGCAATCAGTTTTTGCTAATCCCCAAGAACTTGCTACATGAAGATTATAGCACTGGTCAAGACACCAAAATCTACAATGAGACTGCATGATACACTGGTCTTTGTTCTTCTCATGGATTTAATCTCATGGTCTTTTTTTTCTTCTCACAGATATGGCCTCTTGGTCTCTGCTCTTTTCACAGGTTGATTTGATGTCTTGGTCTTTGTTCTTCTCATAGATTGATTTGATCTCTTGGTTGTTCTTTTCACAGAGTTGATTCTCTTGGGGTGTTGCAGGTGTAAAGAAGCAATGGATGAGGTCCTGAAACAGGTCAAAATAAGATCAACTGCAAGTCTGTATACCCCCCTTGCTTCAGAACTGGTTTGAAGCCCTGATGTGAATGGTCAAACCTTGATGTAACTTTCTGACCATCAGTTCAATGGTTTCATCACTCCTGTTATTGATCTAAACAGAGATAGAACTTAGATCTGTGTTTTCTTCCACTGAAGTAGAAGGGAAGGTTTATCTGTAGCTCATGGACGGAGGGATTATGTGATGATTGAAGTTTGGTGATTTGAAGGGAAGGTTTATCTATACAATAGATAAGCTTGTGGAAAGTCAGAGTGATTATGTGCTGATTGAAGTTTTGTGATTTGTTTTCTTTGTAGTTCTGCAGGAATGAAAAGCAGTTGTTGAACAAGCTAGGTGATGATGGATGAATTTCGTTCATTATGGGTAAGTGACATTTATGGATGGATAAATTTCATTCATGAGCAATGAGCTAAATTATATATGAAAATTGTTGTAATTTTGGTTTTGCATCACAGTCTTTTAGTTTATGTAGATGTTGATTTTCCACACTTGAGTAATTTTTCAAATTAAGCAAAAATGCAGAAAGGGTTTGATTACATTTAGTATCATCTATTGTTGCTTTGGGATTTGATCATGTTGTTCCATTACAAGGTTTTCATTTATGATTTGACTCACTAAATGCAAAAGAACAATTCAAGCTGCCTTAGGAATCATATATGTTCAAGCAACGTGGAAATCAAACCATAGAGGAATGGTGATAATATAAGCTCAAAGCTAACCCCAAAGAGAAAGAGAAAGAGATGATGACAAAGACTAAAGTTGTGGTGGAGCACATAAGAAAAGGATGGTGATATGAAAAAAAGGAAGTGATGGCAAAGACAACAATTCAATTTTGATCATTTTTCTTCTATTTTATGTTTTGAGGATGTGGATTGTGAACATTGTTTTGTTTTGTGTTGTGTTTGATTTTCAAAAATCTTGTAGAGATGTCATTCTAATTTGTATTTCCATTGTGCATATTGGTAGTAGTCTTTGCAATGGATGAATGGTGAAAAATATATATTGTTCAAATTGTGTTTTGTTAAATGGAAAAGATGATAAATTGAGAAAAAAATCACAACATTAAAAGTAATGTGCATTTGGGCATGGATGATGTTCTTGTAGTTCTAGTGAAAGACAAGGTTAGAAGTTTAGGTAGAGAATTTCATAAAGGGAAAGTGGTGGGGGTGAAAGAAGTAGATATAAACAAGTTGTGGGAGAAAGTGTGATTGAAATAATGTGATAGTGTTAAAAATATGTGAACAATAACCGGATTGTTAGATTGATGGATCGCATGTTTTACAAAAAATTTAAAAGAAATACAATTGTTGAACTTAGTATGCATAGATTGTTGTGTTGTGTTATTGTAGCATCTATTCAAGATTACGGATAGGATTTTTGAACAAATGAAAAAAAGTTAGAAAGAAAGTAATTTGTATAGAGGTTAGATGGGGTTATGTAATTTATATATGGAATCATGAAATGATATTTTGATCAAATTTATTTTTTGGATATAAATTTATTTCTAAAAATAATTAATATACATGTGAAATTTGAATTGATGTAATGTTTTTAGATTTGAAAAAATAATTTAATTTAATTTAAATATATATTTTAAAAAATTTAAATGTGACTTTTTATTAAATATAATTTTTAATGATTTTTTTTTCATTGAGAGATTTGCAAAAAACAATTATTATATTTGAATTTTTACCCAAATAGATATATTTTAAATTAATGTAAGACATTTTACATTTTAAAATTAAAATGCATTATAAATTTCAATGTAATTTTTTTAACTAAAAAAGAATTAAATGAAATAATGATTCAATCATTATCAAATTATTTAATTATGAAATAGTGTTATAATACAAAATATTTGTGTTTATACATGTTGTAATAATTATTTTTGCCACCATTTGAAGTGGTGGTCAAATGAAAGTCGTATTTGAAGATGATGATCCAATCAATTTTCATTGTTTATTCATGTTGGTGAAAGGGTTTAGAGTTAGGTTGAAACCATAACTATGACATTCTTGAGTAAAGATCTAGGGTTTAAAGAGTATCTAGGTTTAGCATCATGGCTTTTAAAGTGGTTTCAACATCCTCAACAAACCAAAAATTTGGAAAACTTGACAAAATGAAGGATTCCTCGTAGTGGACCATACATACTTTCAAGTTTGATTATAATTTTCAAATCTCCTCCATAATGCATGCATCACTAAACATCAAATCCTAACCCTCATCCACACATACCACAACACATACAAATTTAAGCCTATACATGATTTGTTCTCAAGAAGCATATTTCTATTATTTTATATGTTGACCAACATATGAAAAATGATCCAACGCATGTTAAGGTGAAGCTTGGATAGACATTTTTAAATCCCATAACTTCTAACTTCTTGTATGGAAACAACTTGAAAACAAAACTTCAATCAATTTCTTTGTTTGCTCTTGTGAGCAATCAAAGACCTTACACCATGTTGAAAATTGAAAATGGAATCCCAAAATATATCTTGGATGTAAAAACTATCTTGGAAGGATGTTGATTCAAACAAATTGGATATTAGGATGGGTCTTTTTTTCAAATACTAGAAAAAGTATTCTTTGAAGGCTTAACAACTAAAATGGATACATACATACATACATACATAAATACATACATATATATACATACATACGAATGTTGTCATCAGGAGAAAGTACATACATAAGTACATACATTGTATGGATGTTTGTTTCATCACTGGATCTATGGACAAGGGTAGACACCTCAGCTTGGACCATCGATCTTGGCGTACAAATACTCTAGGGCTTTTGGTATGTACAAACACACTATCTTCAAAGGATGCATACATATATACATCATACATACATACATACATAACTCATACATACGTTGATTGTACAAATTTTTCGTCATTGGATCTACGAACAAGTGTAGACACCTCAGTTTGGACCGTCGATCTTGGCGTACAAATACTCTAGGGTTTGCGGTGTGTACAAACACGCTGG
>Ga0209208_10005851_pt1 | contig 17041 bp, 9 predicted proteins | sample S1TSphfallax_3_FD_187694 | JGI IMG/M metagenome (GOLD analysis project Ga0209208, IMG submission 187694) | Host-associated microbial communities from peat moss isolated from Minnesota, USA - S1T2_Fd - Sphagnum fallax MG (SPAdes) (version 2) | ecosystem: Host-associated > Plants > Peat moss >...
TCTTCCTAGTCTAATCCCTGGGCTCCCAACTCGACCCTCTACCCCTTTCTAGAGTTGGAAGCCGGGAGCGCCTTCCGAGTCCCTACTTTCCACAACTACCTTTTTGGTGAACCCTCAAGTGGGTTCACCCCGGGACTTGGGAGTGCGTCAGATGGAGTCCCGGTAGACTTCCAAAACTTCAAAGAGCAATTTCAGGGGTCAAAACTCAATGGATTGTGGTGTTCTTTATATCATTAAAAAGCTCTTGGAACGTAAATGTCTAAAATGGGCTCGCATTTCTCATTTGAACATTTGAAACATAAGTTATGGCCAAAAGAAAGGCCGAGAGTCAAATTGTCAATTTGACTCCTGACTAGAAAAGGTCGGGAATCGACCCGATTTACTTAGCTTCAGATGACCTAGGATGTACTATTGGAAAGCTCTTGACAATAGCTACAACTTTGCTTTAGACCGCACCTTGATCCGAGGTCTTCTTGTAAAGTTATGGGGCTCCAAAGTTGTAGGAGTCCCAACTGGCGCGATTTCGGGACTCCCATTCGGAAGTCCCGGGAGAGAAAAGCCATTTGGATGTGGGCCCCATGGAGAGGTCATAGTATACTATAAAGGGGAAGGTGGTGGCTTCCCCCAAGTCCGGGCTGTGGTGAGTCTTGTGTGTCCGTGTTGCCCGTGGCTCGTCCTAGCACCAAAGGTGCTCCAACTATGCATTAATCACCTTGTGTGGGTTGTGTGTAAGCCTGTGTGAGTGAGTGAAGTTTGTCAACTTTTCCTAGTCCCATCTCGAAGCTCCAACACGCCCCTTTACCCCTCAAAGTGTTGTGAGCTAGGGAGCGTGCCCTGACTCCTCCCCCTTCCGCTATTTTGTACTTGGACTCACTTTTGAATTTGGCAAGGAGTTGGGAGTGCGTCATTGGGCATGCATCATCAACATCAACAAACTTTAAACAATATCATGTAGACAAAAAAATCACTACTAGCATGAACAACTTCACTTTCAAACTCAACAAAAATTTCATCAATTTTTTTCAAAATTCTAAAGTGGGAACAACCAAAATAATCAATAAAACTTCAAAATCTTCAACAAAAAATGGAGTAGAAGGGTTATGAAAACTTTGTAAAAAGGCCAAGATCAACTTCAACAACATATGAATTAAGATTTCAAAAGCATCATCAACCCACATAACATCATCATCAACAACATTTGAACTAGGAGTTACAAGGGTTGATGCAAAAGACTATACATAACCAAAAGAGTGAAAATCAATTGACTAATTACTACTACTTACACCTAAATTCAATTTTTTTGACAACAACTCCATCAACTTTTCAATTGTGTGATCAACATCAATGTAATGTTCATCTTTGAGATGAGTTCATCAATGGAAAAGATTGTAGAAAGCAAAATGAAAGCACAAAGATCACATGAAAATAAAAAACAAAATGATTAAAGAAACAAAGAAGCTCAATGCACGTGCTTGAAGGTTATTATAGGAGCACCAATAGTTGCACCAAAATTGTATGAACACAATAATGCACAAGCATAAAAATGGAAAATTAGAAGCTTCATAGAAAGTCTACACAAAGCAAACAAAAACACATTATTAAAAACAAAAAACAAGAGTGTTTTGTTAAAGAAGAAAGCCCAACCATGTAAAATATTGTTGAATGATTTGTTGAAGAAAGAAAAACTTGTAGTGATGTCAACAACTTTGAAACATAAGCATTGCTAGTACTAAAAAAGAAGATAGTGTGGAATTTGTTAAAGAATAAAGTCACTTGCACAATAGAAGAAAGAACACAAAAAATCTTCCAAGAAAACAAAAAATCTTGGTAGGACACAACAAAACATCACAAGGATGTAAAAACATTTACACAATGTGATGCAAACAAAAAAGTAGAACAAAATTTATAAAAAAAAGAAAAAAAGAAAGAAAGAGATGATGATTCTATCGTTGTGAAAGAAGCAACAAAAGGAAAATGATGATGATGATAACTATGTTGAGCTACAAAAACAAACACAACGCAACACAATGAAGGTGATAATGCCAAAAAAATGTGAGACAACATTCTAGGATAATGCAATGCCACCTACACATAGGGATGAAAACAAAAAAACATGTCGAGATAAAACAACCAAAGGAAATAATGGAAGGAAGTAATGCTTTTGTTGCCATGAAAGAAGCAAAGAAAGAAGAATTGTGACAATGATTGTTGATCTATAAAAACAAAGACAAAGAATGAAATTAATGATGTTGGAAGAATAATGTGAAAAAACATCACAATGACATAACACCACTTGCACACAAAGAAACAAATTAGGGGAAAAAAACACAAAGGCAAAAATATATTATGCTTCCATCATTAAGTAATTTAAACAAGCAAAATGACACCATGAATTGCTTTGTCAACCAACAAGAAGAGAAACAACACAAAAGCATAGAATTAACACAAAAAAAAAGAGTTTTCTTGAAACAAACATGAAAGCAAAGTTATGCATAAAAGACACCAAACATGAGGTTGCCTGCAACATAAGACACATTATTAGAATTCCAATTTTTTCAAATTATGCACATTGACTAAAAGGTTGTTTTTGATTGAATAACATGTATGTTTTGATTAATCAATTTAATTATGATGATTGATTTAATCATATGTCAAGTAGACATCTAGTCAAATTTGACCCCAAAAAAACCACCTCAGTCAAAAGGATTATGATTTAATCAATAGGGCCAATTACAAAAGGGTCAAATAAAATCTTAGTCAAAATAATTATTGGTTTAGTAAAAACAAACCCAACCCATCTACCTATCAACCTATACCTTCTCACCTACCCAACTGCCCACATGGTTACCTACTTACATTTCAAATCACCTTCCTATAATTCATTTAGCTTAAAGTTTACTTATTAGGTTTGACCAATTTTAGCTAATCATTTTAGCCAAATTTAACGATTATATTCTAATATTAAATTTGACCATTATATTTAATTAGTTAGTTTTAGCCATTAAATATATATTTTAGGTTTAGCCATTAAACTCAGCTTAGGTTTAGCCATTAAGTTCAACTTAAATTTAATCAGTACTAAGCCATTATACTTAATCATTAAATAATTTTAACCACTTAGTTTATATAAACTAGCAAATCATTTAATCATTATATATGTTTAATCATTTGGCATTAAGTTTAACCATCAAATTTAATCATTAAAGAAGTTTAGCCATTAAATTGAACCAATGGATTTAACTGTTAAATAGGTTTAGTCATTAAGTTTAGCCATTGAATTTAATCATTAAATATTTTTAGCTATTGAGTTTACCCATTGGATTTAATCATTAAATATGTTTAGCCATTAAGTTTAACCATTTGGATTTAATCATTAAATATGTTTAGTCATTAAGTTTAACCATTGTATTTAGTCGCTAAATAACTTTAGCCATTAAATTTAACCATTTTATTTAGTCGTCAAATAAGTTTAGCCATTGTATTTAGTTGTTCAATAGGTTTAGCCATTAAGTTTAGCCATTGAATTTAATCAAATACTTTCTTGCAATTTTTTAATATGTGAAATAAAAAACTTGACAAAATTTGCCATCTTTTAATGGCGTAATCCACTAGTAAGGACTTGGTGTGTTATGGTGAAGGTGAAAGGTTGAATTCTTAACACTTGCAACCTATGCATATGTTTAGAAACTAGGGTGACTAGGTAGATTAAATTGGTTAAGTTAGGCTAAGCTAGGGTAGACTAGCCTAAGGTAGACTAGGTCATCACCTACCCATTTACATTTTTGATTTATTTATTAACCCATTGACTTATGATTTGACCAATCAAATGATGACATGTGGGGCATTGAAATGACCTTACAAAATGTCACATTTACCACTAGTCAAAAACATTACCTTGGGATTGGTTAAAAACACCACCCTAAGGTTGGTCAAAAAAACCTTCCTAGTCATACTGGACTTGTTGAAATCGACTTGTCTTAAAAAACCAAAGTGGTTTTTTGACCCCTTGTCATTTTGGGGTATTTTTTGTTTGAAAATCCAATTTGAAAAATTTGGAATTCTAGTAGTGACACCAAAATCAAAAACATGGACACAAATTGAGGCAAAAGAATTTTTGGAAAAAAGAAAGAAAAGTTGAAAAGAAATTTTTTTGGCTTTTTACAAGAAATCATAGTTTTCCACCTTTTCTTTGGACATTTCTTTTTTTGAACAAAAATAACAACACATTATTTTTTACTTGCATAGTGTAAGTGCACAATTAAAATTAATTTTTGCACCTATTTTGCTCATCACATGTCACATCTGCATCAAGAAACGTGGTAACCCATTGAAAAACATGATTGAATAACTTGAAGACATAAAGATAAACAACATAAATATTCCGCATCAAAAGACATATATGAAAGAATAAAATACCCATAGTTGTTTCCATTTTTTTCTTGTAAATAATAAGCAAAAACTCAAATTCTCAACTATTGGGAAAAGGTGTTTGGCTTTGCAACTCAAATTAGATGCCATAGCATTTCCCTAATCATCCATACCCATTATGGATTGGCCTATCCATCTACTTTCACAATTTACAAACACATTTTTAGTGTTTGAAGGGTATTTTGTAACAAGCCATCTTTGTTGCATATTTTTGCAATTCCAAGTTGATTTCCTTGCACAATATCTCATCAGAATGTGACCTTCTTTTGAATTTCTTCATCTATATTTTTTTCTTTTCTTGTGTGAATAAACTTAATTTCATTTAGTTTTCTAAATTTGATGCACTAAAAAGACACATAAATGCTTGAAATTTGAAGTCCATGGGACCTTTGAAGTTCATTTTCATAAAGGCATCATGCATTTTTAATCCAATACCACCCTTATGGGTCTCAATCAAGTAGAACACAATGTTATCATGAATGATGAATGAGAGGGTCGCCAAGTTGTTTATGTCAATGAAGTGGAATGGCACTAATGATATTAAATTCCAATGATGAGAAATTTCAAGGAACTCATGTATGGGTGATTTTTTGGAATTTATTGTATGGTCCTCCTTGGACAATTCCAAAGACATTTCCTATCATATGGTCATCCTTGGACACTTTCAAAAAAAAAATTACAAATAACTAATTCATTTCTAAATCTTACTACCTCACTTCTTTCCTAATAACTATAACCTCCTTTCCTACTAACTACCTCCATCATTATAACTATTTCATTTTTTTTCCTTATTGACCAACATGGATATGAAATGACAAATTAACATGTGTCTTTTCATGTCCATGATATTTATATTAATTGAAATTAAATTTGACATTGACATAAATAATGATGAATTGTTGAAACCATATGAAAACATTATAAAAAACTTAATCATCATTAGTAGTGTGTAGCAATGCAGAACCCAAATTTGTGAGATCCATTATAACACATGTTTGCTTAGCAATAAATTAATTTTGAAGATTCCACTTTAGAAGATAGATATTATAGAATATTAAAAATTATTCCAAAATAATTTTTGACGTTTTAAAAATAATATAAGATGCCAAAGTTGCCAAGGCGCTACAATATATGCTCACACAACTCTTTAAAACTATAAAAAAAACTACTTCAAGACTTATTGCGAATATCTAGAAAGGCACATTGAGGGTGATATAAGAGGTGATTAACACAAGGTTAGAGAGAAAATTTAAGAGTGTAGGCAAATTCTAGACCTATGAAATTTTTTTGTGTTGTTGTAACCATAAACATGGGGCATCCATGAAAGATAAAAGACCTAGACATTTCATAGAACTCAACAATTACACAATTGATAAATATTATTATGTTCCGCTTTAACCAAATACTAGCCTTACTTCTAACTTAGACAATGGCTATGCATCCAATTGGATTAGTTTACTTTGGATCTCTTTTCCTACAACTATCATAACCTTTGGGTGTTTTTCTCATGGGTGAAATCACGATCAAAGTAGCCAAAGGCACAAGGTAAAAATCTTTTTCCTAGGATTGCACATGACATGTGTCATTATTGCATTGGTTTATAACTTAAAATTATATATTTTGGATCCCCCATTTAGCATTGCATTTTAAATATAAATACATTTTGACTACAAATTGATTTTATATCATGTATATTATGCATTCATGCCCTTTATCACATGTATATGAACTTTTGTTGAAGCCACACTTTCAAAATCCATAATTTTCAAGGTCAAAAACATTTTTGAACCAAATGTGCTTAAATGGGTTATAAGAAAAAAAAAATCAGTTCAATCCCTTTTGTTTTTTTAATCATCAATGTTAAGATCCTCTCCAATTTTCAAAAGGAATGGTGCACATTTGGTAGAAAAAAGGACGTTTGAAAAAACAAGGACTATCCATTTTCGAGGTTTGAGTGCTTTGAACATGCAAAAACATTTTTGATTTGTGTCAATCTTTGAACATGTAAACTTTGTAATTAATGGAAAATATTCCAAAAAACTTTACGACAATCCAAACTATTATGTTTCCCTTGTGATCTTTTAAACATACAAAAATGTAGTTTTAAGGAATGTCCACTCACTTGGGTGGCTCCTTTGATTGTGATTTTACCCTCAAGATAGATATATGTCACATCCTTCTTTAATATTTTTTTTCCAAATCCCAAATTGAAATAGATATAGTCATTGACACCACATCCTAGAATGACACCAACAAGTTTTAAAACCTCAATAGTTCACAAATTGTTTTTAGAAACACAAAATTCCCTTTTTTCGAAATAGGCACCCAACTCAAAGCTCCCAAATCCCTTAGGTATGGGAACCTCTTTTTGTGTGGGGCAATATACACAACTGACCATGTATACCAAACATGGCCAAGAAACAACACCTAGGTTAGCTACTTGACCCCCTTAAACCTATCATCCTCTCTATTGGAATGCAATTAAAGACACAAGACAATGCAACTACTAATTTATTCCTTCTAATGCACAGCAAAAGTTTCAAAAAGAAAAGTGAACAATATTTGCAAAAAAGAAACATGGGCATTCAATCCTTCACAAACTGACAACAAAAACAATTTGAGCATCAAAAACATCCTAACAATTGTAGCCTTCAAAGATTGATAGTTAGCTCCCAAAAAAACTCCCTTTTTATCTTCATTTACCATCACCCAACTCCATGATCAAACTCATTACAACCACACACACAAACAAATAAGAGAACACCTATGCACATCCCCAAATTTTCATTCTTTTTAATTTGCAACATCATCATCCTTAGCTCCATGAATCAGTTCCTCTCCAAACTAAAACATAAAAAACAAAATATGGTTATACTTTCTAGCACATGGACATGGACATCAACACCCCTTTCACACATCGAACCTTAATGAACAAGCCAGAATCCATTAGGTGTTACATTGTCTCATAGTGCAACACAAAAGAAGCCAACTAGAAGCCTATTGTGATCTAATGGTGGATAAACACCAATTGAATTGATGTCCAGTTTCAATTTGGTAATTGCTTTTAAGTATATATATATCAATGCCCATTTTACACAAGGAGTCAAGGCCAAGGTTCAATTTAGATCAAACATTCCTATTGGTATAAAAGTTGAAATCAGCCCCAAGGGCTTTTGATTAGGAGTCCAAGCTTAAATTTTAAAAATCTTTTCAATCTGCCCCAAGTTACTAATAAATGTTGAACTTTATGGCCTTATATTGGCCCCAAGGCTTAAAAAAGGCTAGCAACGAATTTGGGAAGCCAATTTGCAACCCTTGGGGCCAATGTTCCAACATATACTAATATCTTATGTCAATGTTTTAACATTTATTAATAACTTCGAGCCAAACAACAAGCCAAAAATGCATAGAATTGGTCCCAAGTTTTTCAACCCAAACTCCTAGACTAAATTAAGCATAAAATTGATGAAGTTGAAGCTTCACATAGTGTGAAATTAGGTTAAGACTTGTAAATTAGTGTGCACAACTTACATTGGTCTTCAAATGGGTATATATATATATATATATATATACTGTCTTTGATTAACTAATCACAATGTGGTGACATTTGATTGATTTCATGTTTATAAATGCAAATAAGAAAATAATATGTACATTATTTTGGATATAGTAAACATTACCAGAAGCCCATCAAGGTTTTTAGGAATTTTTTTATGGAGCTTAAGTGGTGATCCTCCATAGGAGAACGTACAAAAATGGCAATCATCCTTAGAAAGATTTAATCAAATTTGGCTATAAACTTGATATGAAGCACAATTGTTATATCTTTCTATGTTTTCCCCTACTTATTGGAACCAAATATAGCAATTTGGCAATTTTTTCTTTTTTAAAACAAATTTTCAACCATTGAAATCTCGAAAAATTTCAAATGTATGAACTTTTGGTGGATAACGTCTTACACAAAATTTTGTTTTATCTCTTTGTGTTTCTCCCATAAAAAAAACATGAGAGGTGAAGTAAATTTTTTTGGGATAATGTTGGGCAAGCAACAACAAAAACGATGCCTTTTAAAAAAAAGGGTTCTTGTGCCCATTTTTTTATGGCATGCAAAAGGCAAGGGCAATGTTGCCTTTGAACCATGTTTCACCCTCCTATAACCACCTTTAAACCCTTTGAATTGCCCCTGAATCCCAACTATGAGCCTTTCAACCACCCATGAGCAAGTAAGATTGTTTTTGTTGCCTTACCCTTGGCATTATCCCATTCAAAATTGCTCAAATTCTCTCCACATTTGGGGAAAATTTTATTTTTGGAATTTGGATTTTCTATCATCTACAAAATCTTGAAAGTGACATCCTTCCAAGGACTCAAGGTGTAATAGGTCCAAGAGGGACATTGGGAGCGTTATGGTGTTTTGTTTGCAATTTATAGTAAGTTAAATTATGTTAAGTAGATGTGCAGATGTCAAAGATGGGGAGTTTAAGATCAAGGAGTCTTAGGTTTGCCTCTTCATCTCAAGCCAATTTAATGTTGAACTCATTGTGGAGAATGGGAAGTACCAATGTGGGTGCAATCATGGTAACACATACCATAACAAATGTAATTAGTGCTTGATGTTTCGTGTTATTGAAAATGTAATTTCATTTCATTTTGAAATTGTAGGATTTACTTATATAAAAACATTCATAATATATCATGGGAACTTGTGAATAAATTTGAAATTAATCAAATGAATAAAAAAAATGAAAAACACTAATAAAACATTGTAATCAATGTTTTTAAACAATAAAAAAACATGTTTAATAACTTTAATTTTCTTTCTAAATGACAAAATTTGACAAAATTTTTAATGCAAGGCTTATCAAAATACTATAAAGAAAATTATCATGATTTTTTTTTTAATTAAAAATTTATGTGGAATACTCCAAGAATAAAATAGTCTAAAAAGCAATCCCAAAGGGGCGGGTGTGGTTCATGTTATTGCATTTGCACCCATTTTATATGTCCTATGTGTGCCTTTCTGCATCAAAGTGTTATGCTTTCATGTTTGTGTCAAATTAAGGTTTTATTTTAGCTCCCTCAACATGTTTTTACTTCACCTTTCTAATCAAAGAATAAAATAAGAAGAATTTGGACCTTTTAACACATCCTTCTTTCATTTTAATGAGGGGTGTGCACAAACCCTAACATTTGTTTATTACCTTTTCAACATTGGCAACCTCTTCTTCATATGTAAAAAACAAAAACTTTTTAAAAAACTATCTATATAAATACTAAAAAGATAGGTTAACAAAAGATAAAACACAAGGCAAGAACATGTATTTCTTGAACAAAGTTCTTCGTACATTTACATAGTAAGTAAGGTTCATGGATGGGGGTGTTATCAAAATTTGGGACTACTGCCTTCAAAGGCATTATCAAAATAAGGCACTCACTTGAGACAATTATGCCAAATTTTAGTAAAGCCTTCATCAGTAAACAAGCAATTCATCATGTCATGATTCTACCTTGTATGGTGAGTTTGAAGTTAAACCAAAAACTTTCAATATTGGATGTAAAATTTTTCATCCAAATGCATGATGGAAACTGCCCATCCATCTTATATGAGTAGATGAATGTCCACATGTCACTCACACAATGGTTCAAGGTTGAGCCAAAATTTTATCCCCAAATCCAACACATATGCATAAGCTCTTCCTTGTGGGTAGGGCCAATAAATGTTTACTCTCATAATTGGTCTATAGCCAAACATGGTTAAATTTCTTTGTGGGTGATTGCCAATGTGTCAACATCAATTTTTTTTAAAAAAGAAACCCATTGTATAGAACTTGGAGATTTTTGTAAATTAAATTTTTTATCTAAATCTCATTCTTGAGAAAATCCAAAAAATAGTTTTTTCTCATTTTTGATAAAAATAACAACATATTGTCATAAAAAAACTTTGAAGTATGGGTGTCAATGAAACAATATAACTTTTTTAATTGAAAAATTGCATTAATTTTTACTTACAATATCAAGTATTTATGCATCTGATCACAAGTTTTGAATGAATGGCAACAATGAATTTTTTTTTGTGACATTGAATTGTTGAGATATGGAGAAAGAATATGACAAACAAAAGTGTGGATCTTGGCTAGAAATTCTCACATTTGTAATCAATAATTAGCATGGTAATAGAAGGCAACAAAATGATAGGTGATGTTCATTTGTATGCCAGCATGGATGTTCAAGGTGTGGAGGTTGTAATGTAAGGGAATTTGCAAATGCCCATGGTTCCAAAGGTTAGAATTTCCATTTTGTGTCTTGGAAGAAGTACAATTTTCTTAGACTTAGAAACCATGAATGCATTTTTCCTACAATTTCACCTTTCCATAGCTGGAAATGTCAAATCACTTAGATTTTCCCCAATATAGACTTTTGCTAAATTTTGCATTTCTAGTTTAAATGTATTCATGATTGTGTGTTCAACATTTATTGAAATCAAATTCATAGAAATCCATGGAAAGTTTTTTAAATGTTTAAAGAAATTGTCATGATTCATGAAATTGGTCGTCAAAGGAACATTTGTACCTCTTAAAGCCTATTTTTTTTAAGATAATCTTCGTAAAGTTCAACATGTTATAAGGTCTTTGATATGTAACCAAACTTTGGGATTTTGATGTGCTTGAAAAAAGGGACATACTTTTTAATTCATAACCAAGTGTATTCACGATTGGGATACCAAAAAGGAATGACTTGTATTTAAAAGACTACATTTAAAACAACTTTGGATTTTTTAAATCTTACATTATTATAGTTGTAGTGGATTGTTGTATGCCAATAAATAAATTGAAGTTTTATTAAATTAATAAAAATATTTTAAAATAATTTGGATACTATTTAAATGTCATTTTGAGTCTTATAAATTAACAATATGAAATGTTTAAATTTCATTTTTTAAAGGAATAAAAAGGAATGCATATAGTCATACAATTGATTTCAAACTTTTTGTATAACAAACATGCCCCCTTCTATAAAAGTACATATTCATTGGATGAAAAACCAAATGATACAAAAATTTAAAAGTCTTAAAATTTTGAAAGAAAGGGCTATAATGCAAAAGACTCATTTTTTTAACCATTTGGCAAAAAAATAATGTTCAATAGGTTCAAAATGTCTAGCTTTAAATGTAGGTCAAATGTGCATGAAACAATCTTGCCAAAAAAGATGTTTGGTTGTCCATTGAAATTCATTTTGGGACTTTTTAGGAGTTTTTACATTTATGGCTATAAACCAAAATATTTTTACACAATTATGTATGAATGTGAAAACTCACCATTTTCATATGAATTATTTTAAATTGGATTATTCATTTTTTCTCACTTAATATTTGTTTCAAGTAAATGTTATTTGCAAAAAATAGCCCCACAAAAATCTTGGAATATTTTTTCCCTTTTTCTGGAACCTTAATTGTGAGTAAGCCCAACCTTGTTCTTATCTTACATCAAGATCATTTGGATTAGGAAAACAACAAATGGTGCACATTTGTTGTCAAGTAAAAAACTTTGAAAACTTAAAAAGTTGGTGAATTGTTCATCTACTAGTCCTTGTGGAATGAACATAAGCTACTATCCACATCTTTCAAAGAAGCTAAAAGTAATCTTGTTATTGGGTGTACATGTTTAATAATAATGAATACAAATTGATTTGTGCAATTGCATGTTACCTTATATTATGGTCATGGATGGGATTAAAATGGGTGCACCCAAGATACAATGAGCCAACATTATTACTTTAGAAAAGGATTCCATGTTTTTTTTCCAATAATTTTTTTTTTCATACGAATGAATTTTGGAACAATGTTTTTTACAATTTGTTATAATAAATGCTTATAGTTCTCCCAGTACATGACATGTTTTTTTGTTTATCATTTAAAAATAAATATCAAAATTTGAAAATGTCATAGTTCCTTATAAATTTAGTGTTCTATATATAAAAATGATAACAATTTAAAATCATAACCAAACATTCATTTTTTTACTTTTTTCTTTTTTCTTTTATAATAAGCTAAAACTTTTCTTAACACATCATGTAGATTATACCTCATCTATGTGTGGTAAAAGACTTTCAAAGTTTTAAAATTTTGGATCAATTTTGGACTAGCAATTCTAGAACCCTTAATGATTGGTGAACTAGCAAATCCATTTGCAACTCCATTGGAAATATTACCTGAATGGTATTTTTTTCCTATTTTTTGGATATTTCGTATAGTTTTTAATAAGTTATTAGGTGTTTTTTTATTGGTTGCAATATTCGTGGGATTATTGACAATACCTTTCCTAGAAAATGTTAATAAATTTCAAAGTCCTTTTCGTCGTCCAATAGCTACAATGGTTTTTTTAATTGCAGTAGCTTTTTGGTTGCGTATCGGAACTGCTCTACCTATTGATAAATCTCTAATTCTAGGAATTTTTTGAGATAATTCATATTTTTTTCTTCTTATTAATCCCCAAATTTAGTTAGCTTTGAATTTTTAAAGTTTTAGAATTCCACGTATTTTATGATGTGAATGATTTTTCAAAGTGGTTAATAGGTTTTTATCAGTCTTAAATTTTTTCCCATCAAATGTGTTTTATTATATGAATCCTTTTGATAGTCCTTTATAAAATTGACTCATGTCTAATGCCATAGGTGTTCACTTTTAGAGGTCCCGAATTAAAGCTTAAACTTAAAATTTCATCAAATGGATTTTTGGTTTGAATGAAAAAGTAACAACTTGCCACCATTGCCATGGCTATAAATGGTAAAACATAAATATTTATTCAATTTTGATTGTTTTTCTTTGCAATTTGACACCTTTTCTAGCTTGTTGGATGTGATTGCACTGCACCCAAATGGACTTTGACATTGGCTTCTTAGGTGATGGTTGTTTTTTTGTTGTAATAAAATTATTTTGATTTTGACTACATCTTCAACCATGAAGATTGGTCTATTCTTGAAAGTTAATATGCAAAAAATAACACAAAATCATGATGTTCAATTTGTGGATTCACCTTCAAGAATTTCATGTATAGGTGTTACAATTCACTTTAAGCAATTGCCCATGGATTCACATAAAACTCTCATTTAATGTGGCCAAGAACATGAGTGCTTACTAGATACCCAAAAATAAAATAGGGTTTTTTCCAGATTTTCGTTTTGCTCACATTGCCCACATTGTTCATTAAATTTGGATTTTTTGTATGGTGATTTGTAAGGTTGATCCTTTTTGAACTCGTGTGCAAATTCATAACACTATAAGCACAACATTGTGGTCAATTGACATTTGCAAAACATATTGCAACCAACTTGTTGATAAGACAAAATTTTGTATCACAAGGCATATTGTGATGAAAACCTTCCAACAATTTTCTAGTAGGTTATTAGTTGTGTACCATGATTTAAACTTTTGTAAGACTTCATAATGTTTATTTGTAGACAATCATTGCTTGAGATGAAATGTTCACCATTAACATGTGTTTGTTCTAATAGAATTGTGGGTCAAATATTGTGATGCATGTCATTGAAATGTTGTTTGATGGGTACAAAATGGAACCAAAAATAGAACCTTTGCTAAAACCTCTCCTCCCTACCATAATTGTTTGTTTTGGTGCAAATTATTGAATCCATGTGGCAAACACCATTAATGATCTAAAACAACACCAAGCCTAGACAATCATGTAGGCATGCATCCTTTAACCCCACAACTTGAACATTTTTTTTAAAAATTCGACATCAAAAGAAATGTGTGGAGGTTGCAAAAATATGCACAAATATTAGTCAAATAATTAATCTAGTAGTTAAGTGAAACTAGTTAATAACCACTTTGTCAATTAACAACTTACAAATGATCTTTCCATGAAAGGTAGTAGCATTGGTTGTTTACACACTATCTTTAGTGTTATTAACTTTATTCATCTTCAATTGCAAATTAATCTCTTAACTATTTAATAGAAATCTTGAAATGAACACATAATTGAACAAAGATTGGGGGTTGTGGTTAGTGTGTACTTGCAAGTTTGGTGAAAGGGGCTTCAACTAGTTTAACAAAGGGTGCACCATTCACAACCTTTGCATCACAAAACACCACTCTACAACACTTGCAACAGAAACAAATGTTGACAATCAATGATGGCCTTTCACAAGTCTTCACGAAGCGCCAACACGTCATTTGCCCTTAATTGTGACCAAAATAGTTGCATCCTAATCGCATGTGACAATACATATACAATGTAATCAAAGGATGAAATGTATTTGTTGATTTTTTTTTCATACAATAGCCTTTGTCATTTGCGACTAATTTATCACATGCGACTTGTCTTAGGTGACTAAAGGGATTTTAGTTGCAAAATGTCTTTTGCGACTAAAATTTTGTCACAAAGACTAGTCGAAAATACACAATTTTCTTCTAGTGTCAACATTTGTTTTGGTTAAATCAAGCATGATGCAATTGATTTCATGGATATGGTTAAAACTAACACCTAAGGTAAGAACAACATAAACACGATGAAAAAAACAAAATGTTTGAAATCCTTAGAAAGTTGTATAGGTGCCATGAATAGAAGTGAAATGATTGTAAACTATAAGTTGTAGATAATAGGACAATATGCACACAAGTTGTAGATTTGATAGGTGAGTAGCACATAATGTCATAAACAATGTTGTAGTGTGAAAACAACCAATGTACATAATGCACACAACTTATAAGTGAACAATAATAAAATGCTAACAACTTCAAAGTGTGGAAAACATCAAAACTTTTACTAAACCCTAAAATGAAAAACCCACAAATTGTTGATGCAAGCACAAGTGAGGAATAACACAAAAGCAACAAGTAAATGTTACAAACCTTAAACAAACAAAAAAAGCTTATGCACAAGTCTAGGTTTGAATGCTACAAACCTTTAATGCACTTGATAGAATGTACTTATAAAAGCTTGTTAATGCATCAAGCCCACATTAGAAAATAAGTGCACAACAACCTTGTTATTCCCACAAGCCCAAGTCTAAATGTTACAAGTCTTAAACAAAAATCAAGTGCATAAAGTTGTTGCCACAACTTACAAGCTTGGGTTTGATTGTTGCAAAGTTACAAACCTGCAACAAAACACAAGCACAAAAACTTCTTGTTGCCACACCCTAGTCCAATTGTTGTAAACCCGAAACAAAAAATGTTTGCATTCAAGCTTATTGTTAAACAAAAAGCAAATGCATCACTTGCTACTACTAGAACTTACAAACTTGGGTCTAATTATTACAAAGTTACAAAACTACAAAAAAAACAAGTGCACAAACTTGTTGTTGCCATGCCCAAGACCAACCACTACAAACCTTAAACAAAAAATTGTTGCACACAAGCTTGATGTTAAACAAAAAGCAAGTGTAGAAACTTATTGTTGCCACAACTTAGAAGTCCAGGCTTAATTGTTGCAAAGTTGCAAAGTTGTAACAAAAAGCAAGCGGAGAAGCTTGTTATTGCCACACCCAAGTTTAACTTCAACTGTTACAAACCTTGAACAAAAAGTGTTTGCATACAAGCTTGTTGCTACCACAACTTACAAGCCTAGGTTTGAATGTTGCAAACCCTAAACAAAAAACAAGCAAAAAAACTTGTTGCCACAACTTACAAACCCAAGTCCAAATGCTGCAAAGATGTTACAATTCCAAAGAAAAAACAAATGCACTAACTATTGCAAGCCCAAAATGCAAATGATAAACAAGAAAACAAGATGTTTATTAAATGTGCATTGTGAACTCCACTTTCCAAAACTCTAAGCTTTGTGGGCACTGGGCTTTGGATGATTCAAGAAAGCTTAGGAATAAAAAATGTATCTTGATTTTTGTTGCATAACAACAACTTGATCTCAATTCCAATAATCGACTCCAAAATCTAATCTCTTGAATCCCAAGTTCCAATGTCCATAATCTTAGACTCCTTACTCCAAATCCTAGGATCCAATTTTCTTGAGCCTTAACCATTCAAGTTTTTAGTCTAGGGTTTATAGTCCACCATCCTTGCTTAAGTTCTTCAAAGTTCAAACCCGTCAACCTAGGGCCTAGAGTCTAGTGTCTAGCCATGACCCAAAGTTTAAAGTCCAAACTTCCAACTTCCAACATTCACAAGAACATTCAAGAGAATGGCACTTAATATGCAAGTGCATTGGTGATGGTTTATCAAAGCACGGTGTGAAAATATGGCAAAATAATTGTTGGAAATAGCAAAAGAAAAAACTCATCAATGATTCTTGATGTCAAAGATATGGCAAAAAAATAATCCTCTAGTGAAGGAATCCGATGAACCCCTAACCCTAAAGTGAAACAATCCGGTTCACCATTTTGAAATGAAGTGCCATTTGATGGCAACAATTATCATTCCTAGATGGCCACCCTTGCAAATTGTGAGATACCTATCTTGTGATTGGGCGAATTTAACATATTTATTGCCCTTTTTTTCAGGCTTAGAGGTAGCAGCCCTTTGTGATTGGTAGGTATTTGGTGAAAAATCAATAGTAAAAGAAATGCTACTTGGAGATGCCATAGACTAAAACAAATAACACAAAAAAAACTTGAAAAAAAAAAACAAAAAAAAACTACA
>Ga0209208_10005852_pt1 | contig 17041 bp, 26 predicted proteins | sample S1TSphfallax_3_FD_187694 | JGI IMG/M metagenome (GOLD analysis project Ga0209208, IMG submission 187694) | Host-associated microbial communities from peat moss isolated from Minnesota, USA - S1T2_Fd - Sphagnum fallax MG (SPAdes) (version 2) | ecosystem: Host-associated > Plants > Peat moss >...
TCTTCTTCTTCTTCTTCGCTTTTGGTGCAGTGCCATAGATATGGAGCCTGGAAGCAATAGTAGAAAAGCATTAGCTTATGGGAAAAATTTCAGTGCTTGCACAAAGTGCACAAATTTCTGTTTTGCAAATCATCAGTCTAGTAATGATCCTCCTCTTCTTCATCATCGTCATGCTCCTTCTGCTGGTGGTGTTGGTGGTGGTGGAGGTGGTGGTAATGATCAAATGCAGCTGCCAGCACCATCTTTCATCAAGCTCATTCTGGATAGTAATGAAGACCACAGAACCAGATTCCTGGTAAGCAAAAAGAAGAAGAAATAGAAGAAGAAGAAGAAGAAGAAGAAGAAGAGGACGTTGTTGTGTTTTTTGGTTTTCTGGAGCATTTCTGCAGAGTAATTTTGTCTCTGCATCTATCTGCTTGCTTTCTTTTGTGAAAATCAATCATCATCATGAGCAGCAGCAGCATTTGTGATCAAAATGTATTTGTAAGTAAGAAGAAGAAAAAATAGAAGAAGCAGAAGGAGAAGAAGAAGATGATGCTGATGCTGATGATGATGTGTTTTTTGCTTTTCTGGAGCATTTCTGCAAAGCAATCTTATCTCTGCATCTGCTTTCCTTCTTTTGTGCAAATCGAACGTCAGCAGCAGCAGCAGCATTTGTGCTCTGAATATTTTGGTTCCGACAACCTTTGGTGTTGAGATTGGAGAATTGCATCGGCGATCATGTATTTTTCTGAGTGTTCCATGCATTTTTGTTGTTGTTGTTGTTGCAGCGGATTCCGAGCTTGTTCATGGAGCAGCACGGGTACAGAATTGACGACAAGGTAACGTTGGAAGGGCCGACGGGGTTCAGCTGTCAAGTGCCGTTGCTGGCGTTCAACAATGCCTTCGGTCTGCGATCAGGCTTTCGAGAATTCTCCGATTACCACGGACTACAATCCGGCGACAGCGTGATGTTCAACCTCACGCGAAACTCGCACTTCGTTCTCAAGATCTATGGCAAGCAGGGTTGTCAGAAAACTGTTTTTCCTGGTGACATGAAAGATCCTGACAAGCACAGGAGGACCTTCAACGACTCGCCGCGAACTTTCTCCAAACATCCATGTTGTGTTCTCAGGGACGCTCCAGATAGCCATGAGAGTGATCCACCAGCCTCTTCAGATTATCGGAAGAAGTTGAGAAACAGGAATCCAGTGCAGACTGAGATTGCTGCTGATCCCTGCAACAAGCTTCAAGCTGCAGGGAGAAAGCGTAAGGTACCAGAACCGGAGGAGGCGGAGGAGGAAGATGCATCCTGCTGCAAGCGCAGAAATGGTGGATTCACCTCTGGTTTCAGGGAGAAGCCGTCTGGAACCGGAAGAAGTCTCAGCAACGGCCTTGGTCAGCAGCAATCGGAAGACGAAGAAAAGCTGGAACAAATGCAACAATTCTTGGAGCAACCGGAGTTGTTCTTTGAGAGATTGCCGTCTCCTCCGCCGCCGCCTGTTGTACAACAAGAGAACCCAGTGCCAGGAAAAATTCCAGCGCCAAAGACATATAACGAGGAGGGCAAGGAGGAGGAGGACAAACGCGAACAGTTCAACATGCTGAAGTCTGCTGCAAAGTCATCTGCTGAATCTGCAGGCAACATTCCCAGACAACAACGACGGCATCAGAGAGAGACGTTGCAATCTGATCTGAAGCAACAATTCCAGCAGCAGTACACTTCTGAGGAGGTCAGCCAATACACACTCCACGAGTAGCTCTCCTTGTCTTCCAACTGCTTGCTTCTCTTTGCATGGAGTACCTATTCTTTCTCTTTGCATTCCATGTCATTGAGCTTCTTCATGTTTTTATTCTATAGCTCCCTATGTCCCCCTCTGCTGCTTTACAAAATCAGATCCTCTTCTTGTAGTCTTCCCACAGATCCTTGACAACAAGCTTTTTTGTAGCATCAATCTCTGCAAGAAGCTTATTCTGATTGTCCTTCAGCCTGCTCAAAACTGCTTCTCATACAATCTTCACATGTAATCTTCACAGTGCACTCATATATATATTTTACACAGATACCTGAAGGTTTACAGTCAGAAGCCAAAAGCCTGACAATGTTCTCTGGTCCCTCTCAAACACAGCTGGGAGCTGAGGAGAACTTCAATAGGCAAGAAATGGTGAGGGCTGCAAAGGCAATCGAGAACAGAAACCCGTCTGCTATAATCTTCATGAGCAAGACTTATATCAATACAGGCTGTCCGGTGAGTTCCTTCATTTTGTGCACCTTTCATGAGCTCAGTTTCTGACTTCTGATGCAGTAATGCTCTCACTGCTCTTCAGCAATTGGTCAAGTATTCCTAAAGCGAATACTATTGCAGATGCATTGTTAGCTTTGAGTCTCTTTATCACTTCACTTTTTTCTCTACAAAGTCACAATGACATGACCAAGCTTTCTGCCCATGGACATGGGTGGTGGCATTTCTTCTATTTGCAATCTACAGTAATTGGGTTCATAATGAACCACTCCAAAACATCTGTGATTTGTGTATTTCCTTTGCAGATCGTTCCAAAACGTTTTTCGAGCAAATGGTTGCCAGGAAGGAAGACAAAAATACTTCTGGTAGACATGTGTGGCAGGGAGTGGCCTGTTGTCTTCAACCCATGTGGAGCAACAGCACGGTTTCAAATGGGTTGGTTTGATTTTGCCCAACAACAAAGCCTAAAAGAAGGTGATATCTGTGTCTTGGAGCTGAAAAATCCCAACAACATAAATGTCTTTGTTCGCATCTTGCGCTTGGAAGATTATGTGGCCAGTATGAAGGGCTGGCGGCAGAGCATTATGGAAGGGGTTGTGTCCAACTCCTTACCTACCAGGGGTCAAGGAAAGGCAAGTCAAGAGGATGATGTCATGGTGTTGGAACAAACACCTACAAGAGCCAAAAGGCCAGCTGCAAAGCTTCCAGAATTTGATCCAGGTTGTACATCAGATGATTCCTGTGACAAAAATGAGATGATCAGAGCAGCAAGGCTCACAGCACCCAAAAAAACTAGAGAAATCAGCAACTGCAGTAAAGAGGAAAAGCTGGCATCACCATTACTAGATTCTCTGACTGAGTCCACAATGATAGCTGGGTATATTGCCAGTCTAAGAAACACAGGCATTGCAGAGTCTAAAGAGAAGATGCTCAGTGTCCAAAGAGGAGGAAAAGACAGCAGCAACAAGGATAGTGACACTCAGAAAATAGGAGGTGTGTTAGTACCATCCCTGCTTATGATTGTTTAGTGAAGTATCAATCACTAACACAGTTGATTCTGTATTAAGTGTATATGCAAGTGGTCACACTACATATTTCTTGCTCACTGATCCAATTGTAGAGAAGTGAGCCATAGCATTGGTCTGTCTACAGAAAGAGTACCAGCTATGAAACCACAAGAAGGAATGCCAACTGATTCAAGAAGCAGGAGATCATGGGCTCAAAGAAACTACAAGCCTGTTGAGTGGTCGAAGGCATTGAATTCCACAAATCCCCATGATGCTGTCATCTTAGCAGATTTACATGTTCTTCTCAATTCCACCATGGTAAGTAATTTACCTCTGTACTCTGTACCTCCAGGTTTGCAAATTCTTCAATTTACATGGTATCTGAAATGTCAAGCTACTGCACTTGAATCAGTCGCATACTTCTTTTCGTATCTGGACAAAGTATGCAGTCTTTTTTACAAAAAGAGAGTCTTGTGGCTGTTGCTCATGCTTAGAGCTGATATACTGAAGCAGAATAAGACAATGAACCAGTGCACATATCAATTTTGAGTGATGAACATATTCTTTTGGAAATTGATGTCTATTAGATCAAGAAAATGTAAACTAGAAGAAGGGATTGAGAAACTCTGCTCAAACCACACATGAGCAGGAACTGCAGAGGGAAGGTTGTGCTCCAGAAAACCACTGCAACTTGTTACAACTTGAATATCCATAGTGCCTGTCCATGAGAAGAAGACTGAATGGAAAAGGAGTAACTATAAATGTTGCATTGCAATGTTGAAGGAGGATCTCATTCATACTGAAAATATTGGTTTGCTCTGCAGCCTTTACCAGCCTCATTGCTTGGGATGCCAGATTTCACCACAGAAGCAACTCTGGTTGACAGTGCTGGCAACTTGTATTCAGCAATTTGGAAACCAAGACTAAACAGGGGATCACTGACTGATGGGTGGTCAACATTCGCATCTGATCACTGTCTTCAAGCAGGAGACGTTTGTGTCTTTGAAGTTACCAACTTCACAGAGTTGACAATCTTAGTGCATATCTTCAGAAGGGATGATGACAACAACAGACTGGAGAGTGCATTTGCAGATGGAGAGTCGTTGGGCAGAATCTCCTCTGCTTCAACATCCTTGCAAAGCAAATCCATCCACAGAGAAGACAAAACATCACCAGGTGATCAGTTTGTAGAAGATCACAGTAAGGTGGCACTTGCATCTCAAAGACACCATCCTATTTCTGAAGGTGATAAGTGTAGAGACATTCTGGCCGCCTACAAATTCAAGGTCAAGAACCCAAGTTTCACAGTGTGCTACTCTGTGTCTCAACATTTTGTTCTGGTGAGTGCTCATCCCAAGGCTTATCGTACTTCAATGTCTGGGGTGCAATGCTCTTAAGAGCGGCAATGCTCGTAAGAGCCTCCACTTTCCAAGTTATGGTATCCTGCAGAAGTGATGTAGAATTCTTGTGGTCACAGGCATACTCCTCAAAGCTTGTTGACAGGAATTGTATCTTTTCACCCTGTAACAGAGGAGGGGGGAGGAGACTCTGACCTTCATGCACATGGATTGCACATGAAACAGCAATGTGTGCTAAGAGACTTTCCTGAGCAATAGGGTCCATGGGGTGGGGGTGGTTGTTGTTGTTGTTGTGTGGAATCCTGGTGGCAGTCCATACCCATGGATTTTGCAAAGCTCTGGATGCCTCAGAAGCTTGCCAAGTCAACGCTTGTGGACTCAATAGGTCAGACATGGACAGCAACATGGACTGGAAATGTCAGGCGACCTTGCTTAACTGGATGGAGAACATTCTCCATTGCACATCATATACAAGAAGGGGATGTTTGTGTGCTTGAACTCACAGATCCCAGCAAGCTTATCTTCAAGGTCCATATTTTCTCTGTCCTGGATATTGATGTCAAAAAGCATTCACCAAATGCCTCACAGGACTGGCATCAAATCTGTGATGCAAGTGGACTCACTACTCCTCCAGGCTGCAGCGGGAAGAGCCCCCCTCCAAACCAGACTAAACTCCCGAATCTGGCAAAGTGTTTGCGTGGCTCAACTCTACTGGCAAGGACCTCCAGAAAAACAGCCATAGCAAAAGCTCTCTACAAAGCAGCAATTCACAGGAAAAAGGATGATGCACAGCGACAGCAGTCAGTTGATTTAGCAACAAAAGCTGCAATCACCGATTTTGTGGCTCAGGAACAAAACCCTTCAACTACTTCTCATACCTTGCATGAAGATTGTTGTCTTCCTTACTATGGAAAAGGAGTTTAGGCTTTTGATGAAGCTCCTAAGCCCGGCCAGCCAGTTGGATGGAATACAAGGATGCATGCCAGCAAGCTGTTGGGAAGTAAGTGTCCGTACAACTTAGAAATGCCACAAGAAGAAGAAGAATCACAGTGAGATCACACAAGTGAGAGCTTGTCGCTTTCAGCTTTCTCACACTGGATATAGCTGAAATTGCCAACAGAGTGAGGATCTTGAGAGAATTTGGATTGATTAACAAAGGGGTGCAAATTGGCCAGAGCTTTTCTTCAGATCGGTAGCTCAATTGTTTGATGTGTCTCACCTGAGAAGGACATGATGATGATGATGATGGTGATGCACAAGTAACTTCTTTCAATTGTGAGGACAGACACATACAGATAGACAGCGTGCACAAACAGAACATTCAAATCTTTATTTCACAAAACTCTTGTGGTACAGAATTATATGCAGAAACTCTTGTAGAAAAAGTAGCACACCATAATCACTGCAACCTCCTCAAACTGAGTAAGAGTTTGGTGGGCTTTTGCGAAGTGATGATTTTGCCTCTGCACGCACGCCCCCCCCCCTTCTCTTTCTCGAGAGCCTACTAGTTTGGAATTTGATTTCTCTGCAAAGTTTGGGCGTTCAGCACTCTGTCCTTATTCTGTCATCACCGAACGACAACGAATAATCATGGTACTCCTTGATGAGCTTGTAGTAGGGTCAAGAACCCCAAACCCTAAACCTCTGACAAACAATCAAATCTCTGAAGTATATCATCAGAAAACGAGAACGACCAAAAAAAAGTGAGAAAGTGCAGAAACTTTGTACGTGCGCAGATATTGTAGAATTTGAGCAAGAATCAACAGCTTGAATTTGAATTCTTGCTACAAATCGATGAACAACGAAATCCATTGCAAGAGACGAAGCTTCCCTCTCTTCTTCTCCCTGTCTGACACAGAAGAGACGAGGACAGCGAGGAGAAGGAACCAGAATTCAGGGTTAGGGTTCTTTTTTGACCGTCCAGATCTTGCATCAACGGTCTTTCTCTTCCACCTGGAACCCTAACCCTAGGCCGTGAATCGAGGGCTTTGTGGGGTTTGCTTTCTGTTGTTTATGTTGTTTTGCCGCCCCCGTTCCTTCTCCATTGTGCATCTTTGGCCATCGGCGACAGTGGCTTGGACAGGAAGATTGTTTTGTGGGCGAGTTTCTTCTTCTCGGGAGAGTCTTGCGTTGTCCAGATACTTTCGAAGCGTTTGGAGGTGGAGACAAGAGAGAATGGGGTCGGAGGCAGTGAATCCCAAGGCGTATCCGTTGGCGGATTCCCAGCTGACCATCACAATCATGGACATCGTACAGCAAGCAGGCAACTACAAGCAGCTGAAGAAGGGAGCTAACGAGGCCACCAAGACGTTGAACAGAGGGATAGCGGAGTTCGTGGTGATGGCAGCCGACACGGAGCCGTTGGAGATTTTGCTGCACTTGCCGTTGCTAGCGGAGGACAAGAACGTGCCGTACGTGTTCGTGCCGTCCAAGCAAGCGTTAGGACGGGCTTGTGGGGTTTCAAGACCAGTCATCGCGTGTTCCGTAACTACCAACGAGGGCAGCCAATTGAAGTCACAAATCCAGCAACTGAAGGACGCCATCGAGAAGCTGCTCATCTGATGAAGGGACTCAAAAAGGAAGGGAAGGAGGGGGGACAAAACCGCGCCGGAGAGAGAGAGAGACCACACCGGATAGAGACTAGAGCGTCTATGATGTCTATGGAGATGGTGAAGTTGCGAGGATGGCGAACTAGGGTTCCCTTTTTCTTAGACCTTTTTTGTTTGGTTCTGCGTAGCGTAAGGTCCGCGTTTTGCCAAGTTGATCATGTTATGCACGCACGCCTTCTCCCTCTGTGTCGGTAAAATCTTGTTTTCTTCACGGGGGTGATGGCACTAGGGTTTATGGATTCTCTACACCAAATGTGGTTTGTAAGGTTTCGCACATTTGAGAAACGGAGAGACACGATGATCCCAGAGCTTATTGAGCATGGTGATGGCATTAGGGTTTATGGATTCTCCTCAAGGAATGTGGTTTGTAAGTTTTGCACATTTGAGAAGGAGAAAGAGACGATGATCCCTGACCTTCTTATTGAGCATCTGCTCTACTATTGCATCTTTCATGATTTTGTGCATTCTGTTCTCTGCTTTCAACTCAGTTTACTTGCTCAGAATTGTGTAACCCTTGTTTGGGTGATGAGGCAAGAAGCTGGCAAACACCACAAAGAAGGTGAACGTCCTTCTCTATCTTGTAGCAGACAGCTCACTGAGCTCCAGCCTGTGGATAATCCTCTTCTATCTTTGAAAGCAACAATCATCTGGAGTTTCCTGAGCTAATGCTTCTGGGAAATCTGGCATTTGCTCTCAGATTTGTAATCAAGTATGCATGATTGAGTTATGCAATTCTCTTGGATCATGTGGTTTCCAAGAGTTGATGAAGAAGCTATAAAAAATTCAGCTCTTCAAATTTTGGTAATTGTCACCTCACTCTGTGAGCAAGGCATTAAGACTCAACAAATTTGATCTTTGTTTTGCAACAGGATTGGCATTTTGATGTTAAAATTCTTTCTCCAAGGATAAGTTTCTTCACCATTGGATCAAATGTTTTTGATCAACCTGCAAAATTTAGGATTGACTTCACCAGAAACAAAGGCCACCTGACTCATCAAACATCAAGCATGAGATGATTATCAGTCAAGCACCAGAGACATTTAGAGATGATGCAATAGTCCCAAAACAATGTACAAACAGAAGAACAGCAACACTGTTGCATGTCCTGAGAACTTCAACAGTTCCATAAACTATATGTATGATACTGACCATCCACCATAATCCATACTGCCCCCACCAAATCCATCAGTTCCTGGCAATAGGTGAAGGGTAATATCAAACATCCAATGTACTCAGTTTCACCGGTGAGGCTGGCTAATGGAAAAGAATTTAAAGTGGAGAAGACCAACAGACTAAGAAAACAGATTCCACCAGATAAAGAAAGAGAAAGAAAAACGCTTTAGGCTTTGCATAACACACCACTGCATGCAGAAAGGTTTTCCCACATTTGGTGGAGAATAGGCACAAAGGGTCATGGTATTTGTCATTTGGATAGTAAACACTGAACACCTGACTTGACAAGTGAATCTTGATAGTTCTACTGTGGCTAACTTCACAACTCACAGAAAAGGGCTGAGGATGTTTGAATACAAACAAATGAGGAATTTTCAGTTGCATATCCCTACAATTGTCATATTTATGTTCCTGACTGCAATTTGAATTTGCAAAGAACAATTCACCCAATTCCAAGAGAATTATCAACCTGTACCCTCATTAGGCTTACGCCATACCCCTGGACCTGCAAAAGAAAAGTGTCGCTGGAAGATGTGTTTTCTTTACAGCAGTGAAGCCCATATGCAAAACTTTGATTCAGGTTGACTTAAGTCATGATATGCATACAAAAATATATGTCTCAAATGAACTCCAGACTGAAGACTTGTCACAAGGAATGCCTGCCCTGCTAGGGCAGAACACCCTGCACTTTTCAATCTATCAAGATACAACTCCCGGATCCTGAAACAAGGGACATGCTGGTAGTCTATTGCATCTAGTTATTCCCTGATCAGTAACCATATCCTGCACAGAACACAAACAGCATGCCCATTTTAGTTTTTTTTATTGTCTTATACAGACAATGCCAGTATGGGGTACTCCAGGTTGATAGGGAGCACTTCATATTGCTATAAAAGATCTACCACTGGGAGGGGGGGAAGAAAAAACAGAATACAAGCACACAACTTAAATGCTCAAAAATCTGATTGTAGGTTGCCAGTACTAGCTGGCAGCAGTACTATAAGGCACCCATAAGAAATATGAACAGATCACCACCTATGCTGTTGCAACAAATTTGGCTGCAAAGGTACCTGAGTTATCCATTGGGGACCCTGCAGGAGCAGCCTCCTCTTCCTTAATATCCACTACCACCACATCAGATGTGAGGAAGGTCTTGGCAACTGAGCTAGCATGCTCCAAACAGCACCTCACCACCTGCAGAAAAAATAAATGTAACAAACATTATACAACTTAACAGGCTGTCTCACACTAAAATGTGAACAAACAGAAAAAAACCGGTGAGATTCTCTTTTGCTTGTTTAAAAGCTCTGTAAGGGTTTAGCAAACACAATTACAATCTGTGGCTGATTGACAATACAAACCTTGGTTGGGTCAATTATGCCAGCAGCCATCAAATCCTCATATATTCCTGTGGCAGCATTGTACCCAAAGCTGGAATTGTCATTTGAAAGCACCTGAAATACACCAGTGGAATTGACATGCTTCAGCAGCATGAAGAACCATCAAAGATAGTCACATCAAGCACAGAAATACAATCTCTGAGTTGCACTTCATTCTCCAAACACAAGACCCAGGACTTTGATAAAATAGCAGGTAATTGCATCTGCAAACTCACACTGCGACACTTGCTAGCCCTAAAATCTTGAAACCCTGTTTCATTACAAATAGAGTTACTAGACTTGCCTGCACAATGACAAGGATAGCTGCCAATATAGGAATTGTCACACAGTTATAACCTTAAAAGGGCATGGCACAGAGAAACCAACAAAAGATTTCAAAGTGAAATTGTACACCTTTTCAACAACCATGCTGCCATTCACACCTGCATTCTTGGCTATCAACTTTATGGGGTAGCTTAATGCACGCTTCACAATGTCTGCTCCAACCTGGCAGATGAGTAAAATGCATAAGTAGCACTTCAAATAGAAGTTTGCCTCAAGTTTGTGAGGAAGGAGCTACAAAAGAAAGAATTTTTATCTGCAGAATATATCCTCAATGCTCGGCAAGGCAAAAAATCTATTTTCTACTAAAATGTAAACAAACCTTCTGCTCATAATTCTCGAGGGTGTCCTTGATAGCATCAACCTTGCTGGAAAGTCTCAAGAGTGCACATCCTCCTCCCACAACAATACCTTCCTCCACAGCAGCCTGCTCTCCATGCCCAATATAAACAGCACATGTGAGAAAAGAGGTACAGTTAAGAATAGACAAGCAAGAGCAAAGGCACATACACAAACCTTTGTTGCATTGAGTGCATCTTCCACCCGCAACTTCTTCTCCTTCAGCTCTGTTTCTGTTTGAGCTCCAACCTGTTACAGATAAATCATGAACCTTGAGAAGCAAGCACTGACCATAGCAACAGGATTGATACCATGCATCTGATATTACAACAGGCAATTTGAACGATCTGGCAGAAAATTACTAATCTAACAGCTTTGGGATTTTCTCTGGCCTGGTCTTAAATGAAAAAAAAATACAACAGGATGGAGGACTGTGAAACCCAACAATCTGTTAACAGTCCACATTGATACAGGGATTGCTAAAGACCTGGATGACAGCAACACCACCCGACAGTTTTGCAATTCTCTCGTTCAACTTTTCTTTCTCATAATCTTGCTCTGCCACCTGCATGAAGACATCATCCAGACTTCAATAAAAGATTGAGCAAACTGAAGATATGACTACAAACAGACGTAAAGCATCAGACTCCCATTAGGTAAGCATGGCAGTCACTGCCAGAACTAAGATACTACAAGAATGGCACAAATCCTGGAAGCTCTAAATATAGGTCAAACTGTAGCATGCTACTGCCAGGAGTTGATAACATCTGCAAAACATAGAAAGTAAAAGGAAGTTGGTCCCCACCTCAATTAAGTTGCGAATTTGAGAAACACGTTTGGTCACAGCATCTTGTGTGGAGCCATCTCCCACAATTGTCGTGGCATCTTTGGTAAGTTCTACTTTGGCAGCAGTTCCAAGGACTTCTTGGCCAACCTTGTCCAATGATAAACCAATCTCATCTCTAACAACAGTGCCTACAGGGTGCAAGCACAATACTGTTATTAATTTCACATCTGAGATTGTAGAGAAGACTCCACAGCAACACTTTGAAGGTAGCCATCATGTCAGTCCCAGCAAATTCAAAACAAACATGACGAGAACAAGTGAAGTGCCTCATTGTGACACTCACAAACAAGCAGATATCCTAAACCCAAACCCTAAGCCCTAAACTAACTAAACCCACAAACCCTAAACCAATACTGATTTCAAGACAAGCCATCTAAATTATTTGATATTCTCTTAAAGATAGATCAGTCAATGTCCCAATAAGATCTAGGATGCAGAGTTGTTCAGAGTTTTGTGATCTCAACTTCAAGCTGAGCATATATCTAACACTAGCACAACCCCAAGCAAGGCACAGTGCTAGTTAGCTGCTGACCTCCAGTTAGAATAGCAATGTCATCCAAATACTGGCTCTTCCGCTCTCCAAACCCTGGAGCTTTGATTGCTGCCACCTTCAGAGCACCACGCAGCTTGTTGACAACCAATGTAGCCAAAGCCTCTTGCTCAATGTCCTCAGCAATAATCAGAATTGGGTAACTACCCCGGATTGCATCCTCAAGTATTCCAATCATGTCACGAGCTGTAGAGATCTTCTTATCAACAAGCAGCACCTGGCACATGCAAAAAGCACATCAGCCTTGGCAGACTTTACCATGCCTGATTCTTCTTCTCTCCCGCTCACCTGCTGCTCACAACTAAGGCATTGACATCCTATAATGATGAACTGAAAATACATAACAAATACACAACATAAAGCATACCATGCAAACATACAAAAGTTACTTGCTCTTCGTTCACTATAAGACCTGCAGGTTCATCACAACATTAAGCTTCAAGAAGCTTAAGAGGTTCTAACGCAGACAAAGATGCTTGTATTTGGACTTTGAGCTGCAGAAATGATGATGTATACCTTGCAGTTGTCGTACTGAACTGACATCTTCTCTGGATCAGTGACAAAGTATGGTGAGATGTAGCCACGATCAAACTGCATTCCCTCCACAACATACAAGCTATTCTCGGCGCTCTTTCCTTCTTCCAATGTTACAACACCCTTGCGGCCCACTTTGTGCATGGCATCAGCAATCATCTGCCCTACTTCCTCATTGTTGCCAGCACTTACAGCTGCAACATCTGCCAGTTCACTGTCTTCAACCTGATGAACCCACTTTCCCTTAAGGATGCAAGCAATTTGCTCTCTTCTCTTGTCTCGTAAGAACTTGGCAATGATAAAACAGCTCATGATCATCTAGAAATCTAAAAGCATCGCAAGAAGCAACTACTAGAGAAATCTTACTGAAAGAATCCTCACCTCTTTTGATAGCAACTTCAACTCTTTGACAAGAGCTGAGATTGTCCTGTCAATGCCCCTTGTGATTTGGATAGGATTGGCACCTGCAGCTACAACCTGCATAAATAAATAATTTAGCAACAAGTCCTTCTACATGCTAGGTCACAATGTTCATAGCTTCAAACCCAACTTCCCCCTCTTTGCCCTTCCACCCAGCTCTCAATCATGTGTCTCCTGCAAAAATCCTGGACAGGATTGAAGAAAAGCCTGATTCAAACACAGTGAAAAACAAAGAACTTACCTTCACACCCTCGGTAATGAGTCCTTGTGCTAGTACAACAGATGTGGTGGTGCCATCACCAGCCAAGTCATTGGTCTTTGCTGCTGCTTGTCTCACAAGTTTAGCACCAATATTTTCCACTGCATCTTCCAACTCAACCTGTAATACCAACATTTACATCAGTAGGCTGAACACAAGGATGGAAAGAATAAGAGGTGTATAGGTAATCAAACAGAAACACTTTCTTGCACATGGGAACACAAGAAAAAGCTGTGACCACTCCTTACCTCCTTTGCAACTGTGACTCCATCATTCACAATTTTGGGGGACCCATACTTGCTCTCCAGAACCACATTTCTTCCCTTGGGTCCAAGAGTCACACCGACAAGATCAGCCAATTTGTTGACTCCAATCTGCAATGCAACAAAGCACATAAATGCATGAGATGATCACCAGGATGGATACAACAATAAAATCAATTCTTCCAAAAATGATAAAATTGTGTGAAGCCCAGAAGCGAATTGATTAAATGGCAAAAAGCAGCAAGAAGCAATGTGTGAAAATTTGAGCAAAATTAGGTTTACAAGTGCAGGAATGCAGGCAAAGTTCAATCCAAAGGAAAATCAAGCCTCCACTTGTAAGGCTCAGAAATTTGCTCCATTCAAACACACTGGAGTGATTCACTGACTAAAACAAAGACACCACTGCTCTGGTTGTGAGATTGAAAATTGATACAGTGCACAAAAAGCACTGAACTGCATGAAATTGGCTGTGAATACCATGTGCAAAATTGAGCAAAATTATGTTCACAAGTGCAGGAATACAAGCAAAGTACAATACAGAGGATAATCCAGCCTACGCTTATAAGGCTGAAAATTCTGCTCCATTCAAATGCACCAGAATGATTCACTGACTAAAACAGACACTGCGGCTATGTTCATGAGTTTGGCAATTGATGCAATGCACTACAAGCACTGAACTGCATGCATTCGGCTGTGAATACCATGTGAAAAATTGAGCAAAATTCAGTTTACAAGTGCAGGAACACAAGAGAAATTCAATCCAAAGGAAAATCAAGCCTCCACTCATAAGGTTGACAAATCCGCACCATTCAAATATGCTGGAGCAATTCACTTTGGAGCAATTCACTGATTAAAACAGTTGCTGCTGCACTCTGGTCGTGCGGTCAGCAATTGATGCAATGCACAACAAGCACTTAACTGGATGCATTCAGCTGTGAATACAATTCAACTAAAACCAGGATTGCGTTCAGTGCAGAGAAAAATGACAGATTTTTATAACCTCAAGAGAAGTGAAAACCCTAAAAAAGTCCTAAAACCCATTCCTCAAAACCTCAAGACGAGACATCAAACAAAACCCGATTCAGCAAGCTAAGTTTGCTCCGAACGAGAGAGCAAAACCGTATAGAGCGATACGAAAAAAAAAAAAAACAGACTCAGACTACAAAACACACCTGCATCTTCTTGGTGGCGGAGCCATCCTTATTGAAGTAAAGCTCCTTAGCCATGGCGCGAGTCGTCTGCAGCACACTGCCACCACCACCACCTCGTCCTCTCCCACCACTAGTGCTAACCTTCCTTGCTTGCAGAGCTCCAACCATGCCCGACAACGGACGACTGAGAGCGAAAGAGGACGACAAAGAATGTGCCACAATGTGATTCTCCTTGCCACCAAGCTTGGCGCCACTTGTTGCCACCGCAGCAGCGTTTGCAACATGAGTTATGGAAGCCATATCCACACCAATCGCTCCGAGCTCGTTACGATTTTGCGTCGGTCTGATTGCACGGGTTCGTGCGCTCCCCGCTCCTCCTCTCCTCAGCGTGTGCAACAGCAATGGCAAAACAAAGGGTTTACTGAAACCCTAAAAGAAAACCCCTCTGGATCGCTGTGTTCCGGGTATTTACTTTTGAAGATACCCGTCTAGGTATGAGATCAAGCCCCAAAAAATTAGACCCTCCGGTTATCAGCCCCGCCTTCACAACAATACCCACCAGTTATCAGTTTACCCTCCTATTTTGGGAAATAACCGCCGGTTATATTTCGAAAGTTGGAACCCTTTCATATTTTCCTTTTCATATCATCATCTTTTGATTTTTCACATGTGAGATTTTTATTTCTTTTTATTTTTATTTTTTTAATTTTTGTTTACCCTAATGACACCAACACATATTTAAATTCAAAAAATTCAAGTTGCATTGAATAATTAGGTTCATCCCTCTTTCAATGTTTTGTTTCATATTAATACGGTTTCATGAATTTTTTTTAATGAAAGAAAAGTAAATAAATAATTTTTGATAAAACAAAATTTTGGTTTAATCCATAGGTAATTTTTCCTAATGTTGTTTTTTAAAGGTGACAATTGAATGTCATATTCTAGAATTAATGAAATTGAAAATGATTTCATGAAAAATTTATATGTTCGTGAAATTTTTGTTTTCATATTTGTACGATTCAAGGAATGAATGAAAATATATTAATATTATGATTTTATGTACGTTAATCGTCAATTGTAACGAGTGTGGAGAGTCCAAGTATTTTTGTATAGTTATTTTAATTTGGAGATTTTATTGGATGTCAAGCAATGGACATTAGTTTTTTTCTTTTTTTATTTTTTTAATTTTATTTTTATTTTTTTTCAATTTTGTGATGTAGTACTCAAAGTGGTGATGATCCATAAGTCAATTTAGCCAAATGTGGTTATTAACAAAATATGAAAGAAAAATAATTTAAATAGCCTTATATATGACCTTTGGACTAGGAGCAAGGATTACCATCATTGACAAGATAATGTTTTCAAAAAGAAAAGAAAAGGAAAAAAAAAACAAAGATACGAGCAATGATAAGTGAAAAATCAAATTTAATTTTTTATTAATTGAAAAAAATGAAAAAAATATTATAAAATTTAAATAACCAAGGATTTGAATTTTACATTTATGATAATCATGTTATCATTGCAAAGTTTTCATAAATGTTCAAAAATAATTTTGGTGTCACTCAAATCACCACACAATATGAAATGGATTTAAAACACAATTTTTATATTTGATATTTTAAAACAAGTCTCCCAACAAATGCTTTGGTTCTATATAATGTCTTGGAATTTGACAAATGTGTTTTGAATAATGATTCATCTTTTTTATTTGCACTTTTAAAAATAAGCAAATGAACTCATAATTCATGAAATATGTTTTATTTGTTTTTCAATGGGTTGTTTTGTTTTGTTTTGTTTTGTTTTTGTTTTGATGAAGTTTTTTTCTTTGATGAGATGAATTTAACATGTACAAGGCAATGGTGAGTACCAAAATGAAGATGAACCTTAATTTCATCCAATGTATCCAAAATGGAATCAATCAAGACAAGCATGAACCCTAATTCCATCCAATGGATGCAAAATGGAATCAATCAAGACAAGCATATATAGATAGATTTGGCCAAAGGTAGTAAGTAGTAAGAGGATCTTCAAGCAAGCACAAGTCAAAAATGACAATAGTGTGTGACAAGTTAATGAGAGGTAGTAGAGAGTGTGTCTCTAATGAGCTCTTTTGAGTAGGTGGAGAGAGTGTGTGGCATATTGCCTAGACAAGGTGGTGGCCTAGACAAGGTGTAAACTTGAAGGAACAAGGAACATAATGTTTTGTACACACGAGCATTTTAAAACATAAGGTTTCCTCTTTCAAAAGACGATTGATGATTCCCTTGGACTCCGATGAATCTTGATGATCACCTCAAAACTACAATTAAGAAATTTCTAGCAAATGCTTTGTGTGTTGTTTGGTTCCTCTTTCAGAAGATAATTGATTCCCTTGGACTCCAATGAATCTTAAAGATTGCCTTGAAATTATGTTAAGAAATCTGTAGCAAATGCTATGCTCTACGTGTTGTTTTGTGGGGGATTTTTGTGAGAAGGTGAAGATCGAAGAAGGTAGTATTTGCTACATCACTTTTGGTGTGTGTGTGTGTGTGTGTTTAATTCACTCTACTTGTTTTCTGAAGTTGGTTTTGGTGGCTATTGATCTGCCA
>Ga0209208_10005853_pt1 | contig 17040 bp, 19 predicted proteins | sample S1TSphfallax_3_FD_187694 | JGI IMG/M metagenome (GOLD analysis project Ga0209208, IMG submission 187694) | Host-associated microbial communities from peat moss isolated from Minnesota, USA - S1T2_Fd - Sphagnum fallax MG (SPAdes) (version 2) | ecosystem: Host-associated > Plants > Peat moss >...
GCCATACTTGTTGGTACATGCCTTTTATTGGGAACCTTTTTGGGTGTTACTTAAGCTATCACTAAAAAAGTTCATTCACAATAATACAAGCTTTGCATTAAAGTCCCCTCCCCCCCCCAATTCATGCCAATTTTCATAACCTAATTCATCCAAAATACATGGCATCCATCCAACATATTAAACAAATTTGTTCTAATTACATAGTATTTTGACATATTATGTTTTTCATTGCATGTAATTATGACAACAATATCATGACAATTTTTTTGAATCATTTGCCCTAAAACATTTGACTAGTTATTAAGTTTAATTATCCTAATAGTAATATTTTTAGCAATGTCAACTCATGTTTGTTGAACAATTTATTAAATTTGAAAATTTCCTTGTCAATATGTAAAATATTCTTGAAGATTCAATATTTTTCTTCATGAATTTTTTGTTATTTGAATTTTTTTGTGGAGAATTTCAACATGTCTAAAAATTAATATAATTAGTGTCAAAACTGTTAATTCCAAATTAAATTTTGGAATTAAAATTTGGAAGTAATTTGTTTAGTTTTGAAGGTTAGTCTAACCATCCTAGTTGCTAAATTCCCAATTTTAATTTAACTAATATATTTCATTAAATAGAATAAAACCTCTTTTCCTTATTTTCATGAGAATATAAACATATCATCCAAATATGTACATTGCTATTTCCATCCACATCCAAACCTGGCAACGAGGTTGCAAATCGCATCTCGACCGCGCGGGTGACCGCGCGGGAGAAGGGCGCGGTACGCGGTCGTCTCTCGCGTCGCTGTGCGTCCGCCCGCTGGAGGCTACGGATTGCTGCGTGCCCGCGTCGCGTCTCCGCTTGCCGCTCCGCGAGTTGCAATTCTCGACTTCGCGCGCGCACAGGCCTCTTTTCCCGCGTTCTCTGCACTGCTTTTGTAGCTTTATTATTGCTGTTCAAATTCCAATATCCCTTTTTATTTTGGCGTTTTGCGGCGGTTGGTTTCGGGGGGTATCAGAAGCCTTTCCCTCCTTTCTCTTCTTCCGTCATTCGTCTGTCTTTCTCTTTTGCCGCTCTCATCTCCGCATCTGATGTCTATCTGTTTGTGTCTCCCATCTCCGCCCGCATCCGCGACCTGACCAATGAGTGAAAGTCTCTGCGGAACGGAAAGTTCTGTTTCTTTTTTCTTTAGTTTTTGTGCTCCCAGTAAGAGTTTGGTTTATTGGGCGGGGTGGCCGTGTGCTTGCTCCTTTGTTGCATGGTGACATAGTACGTTCGCTGTCCTCTTCTCTCTTCTGTTGGAGTGTCGTTGGCAACCAGTAGCTACTCGGTTTCAATAATTGCGGCCATCACGTGTTTCAGGGGTTAGGGCTTTTCTTGAAAGAATTTTCACATGTGCTTCGCGAGATAGGTGAGGGACGTGCGCTTCGGGAAAGAAAGGAAAAAGAATCGAGGGAAAGAAAGAAATTGCTGGTCGCCTGTGCTCTGCAGAGAGAGAGAGAGAGAAGAAAGAGTGCCTTGATTTTTAGGGTTTCGATGCTTTTGTTAGAAGTGTGACATATTCTGTTGTTATTGTTGCATGGAGTGTCGAGAACTGGGTTTGTGATGATACTGAACGAGGGAGGTGAGAAGAAGTGATGGAGGAGCCGCCGTGATCGCTGAAGCACTGGCCATGCGTGGCCAACTCCATGAGGGGGTGAAGAACATGGAAGTCGGAGGGTCAGAAGTATGGCACATGCTTAGAGGTTTTTTTCTTCTGGGGTTTACTGCAGTATCAAATTCTAAGAAAATTTGACTTCTAGTGCTTCGACTGAACGTACTCTGCAACCAACTCGGATGGAGTGCAACAGGGAAGAGGCAGTTCGGGCAAGAGAGATTGCAGAAAGGAAGTTTGCAGTTCATGATTTTTCAGGGGCCAAGAAGTTTCTGATCAAGGCACAAGCTCTGTTCCCGGAACTGGAAGGCGTCAGTCAAATGCTGGCAGTCGTGGATGTTCACAGTGTGGCAGCGGTGCGAGTCGCAGGCAATGAGATGAATTGGTATGGAATCCTTCAGGTGCGAACAGACTAATCATCTTTCTTCCTTTTTTGTTTCCAAAATTCGCTCCACGCAAACTTCATCTCCTTCCACTTCCTGTTCACCGGCTACAAATGTTGCACTTCAGTCTGATCATTGTCAACAGTGGCGTTGCTAGTCCCTGTCCTTGCATTCACCATGCATTTGTTTCTGGACAATGCACTTGTTTCTTCCTCCAGAAACAAAGCCTTTTCATGCAACCCTACTATGTAATCTACAACTCTCTCCTGCTCCCTGTTCTGCTTGTGTCATAGCTTCAGAGTGAAGTGCACAACTCAGATGAAGTTCTTGTGTGCTCTGGTTACCAGAAGGGTAGCAATGCAAATAGGATGATTATGCCCTTATGATAGCAAGAAGGAAATACAATGGTCAATCTTTTTCAGCAGGGAATCGCTACATTGTTACATCCTGCTATGCTTGATCTCCCCAAGCTTTATATTAAGTAGGTGTGTACTGACAGAAGTATGGATGTACACTGTTGTCCCACCATGCATTTTTTACTCCAAGTTTTTACTATACTGTTTAGATGCCGCCGAGTCTCAAGCTAGTCTGAGAAGGTCTGGTTCTTTCTTTGCCTTCAGTGGATGTGCATGAAGCTATGGTGATGATTCTTTCTTATTGGGTTGTACACGTTTTTCAAGTTCATTTCTAGCTTTGGATCTGTACTAGCATGACCAGAGGTGACCTTTTTTTGCTGTAACATCTTAGTAATTCCAGGAACTGTAATCTGGCAGGTACCAACACTACCATGTTATGCTGATTTCACCAGGAGAAATATTGTATGGCAGTGCATATATTGCCTCACTTGGAATATCTTTTATGCTGAATGATACGTGTGTTATATTTGGTTTGGAAGCAATGGTTGCTCAGCTTGTGTTTGGGCAAGGAGTTAGAGTTCTCTGACCTAACCTGTTTGATTTGTTGATCACAGGTGGAACAACTGGCTGATGATAGCCTGATCAAGCGACAGTATCGAAAGCTTGCTCTGCTCCTGCATCCTGATAAGAACAAGTTTGCAGGGGCTGAAGCAGCATTCAAGCTTATTGGGGAAGCATTTGGTGTTCTGTCTGATAAGCAAAAGAGAATAGCCCATGATATACGGCGCAGAGCCAAGGTGCAGACTAATATACCAGATCCAAAATCACAGTTCTCAACAAGGCATCAAAAACAACCCACCCATGCAAATGCACCACCAAGTCACCTCACTTTCTGGACCTCATGTCCAGTCTGCCGCACAAATTTTGAATATCTGAGGACTTTCTTGGATTTCCAGCTCACTTGTCAGAGGTGCCACAGGCTTTTTGTTGCAAGGGATATGTATGCACCCCATCAAAATGGTGCAAATCTTCCCAGTGGAAGGGGACCAGCGAACACAGTTCCTCCTGCTTCTTCTTACCAACAACAAGATTTCCATTTCTCCACCCAGGGCAAGGGAATTGGTGCTACAGTCACAGGGAATGGGTTTGCATGTGGTGGGGTGGGAGCAACTAATGGCAATGTACCACCTGCAAATACTGCTGGGTTCATGGGTTTTGGGGTTGGATCGATATATGGCAATGCAGCGGCCACAAATGCTGCAGGAACTGCACCTCATGTTGTTGAGGAGACCTTTCAAAAGGTCAAGAGGGAACAAGAGGCTGAGAGAGAAGCAAAGCAACAAGAGAAGGAGAAGGAGAAGGAGCTACGGAGGCAAGAGAGAGAAATGCAGAAGAAAACAAAACAGGAAGCAAAGAAAAAGGAGGCTTTAGACCGCTTGTTGGCAAAACGCAAAGAATCAGAAGCAAAGCAGAAGGTCACTGAGGAGGCTGTGCCCAGAAAACATCCTCTTAAGAAGAAGAGAGGTGTCGGTGATGATGAGGAGGAAGATGACGATGATGACGATGATGATGAAGATGAAGTGTTTCATCCTGCTACAAGTGGTACAGCTGGGCCAGGGTTGTCATTTAACATGTGTCAAGCACCACGGAGGTCAAGACGAGTAAAACGAAATGTAATGTATATGCTTGATGATAGTGATGATGATGACCTGGAGGATTTTCCAGCATCTAGGAAGGCCAGGATGCATATGGCCACTGACAGGAAACCAAATGGAGAATGGAGGGATGGGATGGATGAGGCTAATGGGGAACAGCAGCAGAAGAGAAAGTTTGTTGATGATGGAGTAGAGTCAGGCTCAAATATAGGTGATGACAGGATGGAGATGGGAGTGAGGGAGATGGACAACAAAGGAGGGAATAGCATGGCTGCAGACATCAAGGAGTCAGGTAAGAGGAATTTGTTGTCAGAGGATTTTAGAAGGGTATCACTTTCTAAGCTCAGACAATCAAGAATAGCAAGGTCTTGTCTGTCAAAATAGGCAAGACAGGGCAGAGGAAATGATATGATGAAAGAAAGTTTTGTGAATGTTGCAGGAGATTTCAATGTTTTGGACACTAAGGAGGAGGCGTGGGGACCTCTGCCAGAATCCAACACAGTTCAACTTGAGGTTAATGTGCCTCCAGCTTGTACAGAGGATCTTTGTTTGTCACCTGAGAGCTGCGAGAGTGATCAACCAAATGAAGTCACTGTGCCAGATCCAGATTTCCATGATTTTGATGCAGACCGCACAGAAACCAACATACAGGCAGGCCACTTCTGGGCTGTATATGATGATCATGATTCAATGCCTCGATTTTACTGTCGGATAGACAGAGTGCAGCTGCATCCCTTCAAGGTTGACTGTCATTGGCTTGAATCTGTAAATCATCCAAGACGTGTTATAACAGGGGTAAACTTCCGCAAGGTCTCCCCAGGTGTGGGTGAATTCAAGATAGCCAAAGCTGTAGACTTCAATGGAATCAATATGTTCTCACATTTGATGCCAGTTGAAACAACTGCATCAAAAAGGCTTTTCACAGTATATCCGAAAACTGGTGAAGTGTGGGCCATGTATAGAATGCCACTGTTGAAGTCAGGAGCACAAGACAAGTTGCAATATGAGATGGCGGAAATTCAAACTGATTTTTCTGTGGTAGCTGGGGTGGTAGGCATTGTGTCCTTGATTAAATTAGATAATTTCAAGACCATTTGGAGGGCAGTTGGACCTGTAACTCAGGTACAAGATCTTTGGAGGTTTTCACATAGAGTGCCTTCATTCCGATTGAAAGGGGATGAAAGCCCAGGATTAGCTGAGGATTGTTGGGAGTTGGACCCTGCATCTACCTGCTGAATTAATTCTAAGGTGGTTCTTCTTCAGTCTGCTTATTGCATGGAACAAACAGAAGGCCCAATGCAAGACAGATATTGTCATATGTACCAAATTTTTTTGCAAATGTTGACCACCAGAAAATATGCAAGTGTTCTAAATGTATCCATCTGTCCCAGCAGGGATTTCAAGCCTAACCAAGATTGAGAACATTCCAAAACCTTTGAAATCTCTGTTCAAGGTAATGACATTTTTACCAGCTTATTGACACTGGTGATGAGTTACTGACCTAGTGACCTGGGGAACTCTGGTCCAAAACCAGCTGGGATGGGCTGGGTTTGGTGAAAGCTCAACTACTGGAAATACATCGATTACCTTGGTAAGCACACTTTCCAGAGGAAAGTTCCATCATAACAAGCATGCTTTTGTGCTGGAGAGGACTTCTTATGAAGTGTGAGTTTGCATGCAGTGAAATTGTTGATAGCAATCTCAATGCTCTTTGGAGTGAAAGTGCAGCAGTCATGGTGATGGCATTAGTGTGCTCATCTAACTATTGCAATGACAGTTTGGGTTCCCTCACTAGTCGTTTTGCTTAAACCATGTTCATAATTCAAGTTATTATACATCCTTACCCATGTTTGTGTGTGTCCCTTTCCTCTCTCCAGTGATGTTGTAGGCTATGTATGCACTCTAGTGGAACCTTGAAAGAAAGATCAACTAGCCTCCATGATGGTGACATGTCCCTGCTAAGTACTGTGATATTTGTGATCTCCTCCACCTTTTTGGTATGACAGAGTCCTTTGCTTTTTCATGTTCTGTCCCCTTCTGTCTCATTTTTGTACTGTAGAGGAATCAACTCATTTCCATGATTGCAGGAAATGAGTCTCTCCGGTTGAATGCTGTTCTTTGAATCTGCTGTGTCCATTTTTGTAGCAAAGTCTGTTTCATTTTGTTTTACTCTTCCTTCAAACAATTTGGTCTAGGTTAGAGAAGCTCAGAGTCTATCTACTCCATGGTCAGATAGATATTTGGCCCTCTTGTGTGGGAGCTATATATTTGCTCCTCAATCCAGAGTGTTGTAACATGAAAAGGCTTTCACTCTCGCTGCTCATCCAGGAGATGTCACACTTTTTATACAGATGGAGCTACAGAGGTTGTACAGTGCAAAAGTGACCTGTTACTGATGGTAGAATGGATAAGTTTCCCATTGGGTGCTTTTGGCAGTAGTGAAAGGAGAATGATGGGAGATGTGGAAGCGAAAGATGTTGCAGGGAATGGGAGAGAAGGACCAATCTTGTGTGTGAGCATGGAGAATGTGCATGTTGGTCTGGGATCTACTGACCTCAGAGCACCAAGAACAAATAGGTTCTGGAGGTGGATATCATGGGCATGGGGCCAATGATTTCAGAATCAACCCAGGGCCTGCAATGTGGGGTGGGAAAGCTTCAGGCTTGGAATTCTGTTGAGCAAGGAATGGAAAATGGGATGGTGAGAGGGTCTCCAGTTCAGAGGTCACAAGGACAGAGGTGGAAAGAAATGCAGGTCCTCAAGAAGTAAGAAAAATCCGAGAGGGTGGTATGGAGATGGTTTTATGATGATCTTAAGTATGAGCAAAACTCAGCAGTTGGCACAAGTAAGTTCCAAGCTCTCAGAGCTCCCTTACCTGCTACCCATACTGTGTGCAGGTTTGAACCATTTCTTGTGGAGCACCTTCATTTTGGCCTCCACTCAAATTCTTTTCTTCTAGCTAGAGTTTAAATGTCTTCATATTCTGCCTCTGGATGTCTTGCACAGTTCAGCTTCTAGTCTGATAGTTGGCAGATGGGTTTTTGATGACAGTGTAGTATGAAAGTTGGATTAAACGTGGAGGGGTACAGACACCATTTCTGTAAGGTTTCTAATCATAACCTTAGAGCTTATTTTTTCTGGGCTTATAGTGATGCCTTGGATCTCTTGAACATCTTTATGAACCTGTTCAAGAGATTTGGAGGTGCTTCACCTTTTCACAGATGGTGAGATGGTGAGATGGTCACATCTCTTTGAACCTCTTGAACATCTTTAAGTCCAGATTCCCTGGTGACTGTTTGTGCAAGGGTGGGTCTAGCTTTCCAGTGCTAAGCTAGGTGCAGTACTTTCATGTTTGTAATATGATTGAACAGCAGGTTGCAAAGGATTGAATCTCACTCTACAAGTTTTTTCTAAGCAGGAGGATTTTTTGAGCATCACCAGTGCACTGTCTCCTGATGCAAGGATGCCAACCCATGACTATTTGATTCTAAATGGAGCTTGGAGACCAGCTTTTACAATGCTGAGGAGAATTTAATCTTGACTGTATCCTCCTTGTGGCAAGACCTCATCCTTGCTGTGAGCTTCCTAAAATCCTGTGTGTGTATTCTTGGAACACAATTCCCAATCTGGCAAACCCATAACTGCTGGTGAATGAATCTTGACCTTCAGTCTGATATACCTATGCAATTCTACACCCTTCTCCTGAGACTATACACCCTTTTTCCCTCCAGAAATTGATCTCTCAACTTAGACTCAATTCTCCTCTTGGGTGATATCCAGTGCTTAGTGTCAGTCTGCATAGACACTCTGCAGCATTGACTGCTCTACAAACATGTGCTTCTATACAATGTCAAAATTTATTTCCCACAGTTTGTGAGCTTAACACTCTCTAATGTGGTGGTGTCTTTTTCATCTTGCATGTTCTGTTTTCCTGCTTGTTCAGGTTACCTTGGGCAGTGGTCTGAAAGCACAGTTGAACCTAAAGGACAGAGTAGATACTGCTGAACAGGCACAAGAAGATTCTTATAGCCTTTGTAATGTAGTGATTGGTACATGATCTTCCCTGCCTTAAAAGCTGCGTTAGAAGGTATCATTTAGTCTTTTGAGCAGAAGTATGAATGACATAGCTCCTCTTTTGATGTGGGCACTCTGGGACAAACTGGCTAAAATTCTTCTATGGTATCTTTTCATTACAGCAAATAGACTACTTGTTGCATGCCGTTTTGTGCAGTGAATTCCTAATGATCACTTGTTGTTTACAGGAATTTCAAACTCCACAAAGATGCATATATCTGACTGGTGAATAGAGGGCTCATAAGGGGACAGGAATGAATTCCACCCATTGCAGATGGTTGGAGGAATGGAGTAGGAGATGAAAGAAAAAAGCTGTAGATGATGCTGCACACTTATCTGACTTCAAAGCATTGCTGAGCCTGTGTCCAGAACACCAAGATTGAATTGCTTCCAGTTGGATCAGTGATTGAGTTGCTGATGATCACTTTCATGAACTACCTCAGGAATTGCATGAAAGTCATTGTTAGCTATTGACATGTCATTGGTATCACTTGAATCCACCATTGGATATGAGTGCCTACCTGCCTGTGTGTTTGGAAAGGAAAATTGTGAATTTGATCTCTACAATTAGCATGTTAGCATGCATTTCAGATTTCACCCCTGCTGCTGCCAGTGCCATATTCTCTCTCTCTCTTTCTTTTTGTGCCAGAAACCGCCCATCATACAAATAAAAAGCTGCTGCAACAAATTTGAACCATACTTATATTCCATTACCCGATGCTTGTGCCCTGCAACCAGATGAAGAAACTCTGATCAGATCAAAGAACCCAGAAATTGAACTCTCAAAGTCTGAGAGCTCTTGAGAAAAAAGTCCTTCCCTAAGCCCTAAATCCTGAAAGAAAAGCCCTCCTGCGATGTTATAGCGCAAGCAATGTTTGAGAAAACGAAGAAAACAAGTCCGTCTGGGTTCTGTAGGAATCCGACGAAAACTGCGGAACCCATGAATACTTGACTCCTCTTCTTAGAATGGAGAATTTTCTCTCCATCTCGCCCGCTCGCTCGTCTTTTGGTAACTGCGACAATGGAATGGTTTTGATGAAGTTCTACATGCAGCAGCTGTGCGGCAGGTAGGTTACAACGATTGCAAAAGGAGTTGAGAGGAAAAGGAATCGATGGCGGGCAGGAAGGTGAACAGGATGGGGGTGGAGGAGAAAGTCGCCCATGTCTTCACTGCTCGCAATCTTCTCACTGCCAAAGTACGAAATCCTTCACAAATCTCTTGTTTTTGTTGCTGAATTTCTGTACCCTGGTGATTTCTTGTCTGCATTTTACTTCTGAGAGATGGCTGGCTGGCTGGCTGGCTTGCTGGCTTGCTTGTACAGGGACAAACTTAACATGGAAATGAAGCTTACCTTCGTCACAAGCTTGTTGCAGCTTGAAAGAGTAGGATTCTAGGCTTTAGGGTTTGGGGTTTAAAACTATGTCTCTTTTGAGTGCAAGACCAACAAACCGTCGTGACCAAGTCTTCTTCCTTTCCAGTTTGTTTCTTCTCCTAGGTGCCAACTGCTGGTCGTGTAAGCTGATAGATTTGGGGGTGCTGTTCCAATCAGAAATAAAAACAAAAAACATAAAATTGGGAGATGTTGGCAGAGCGTTTTGTTTGTTTACATTGTTTTGTGCAGTGCATGTGTGCATAGAGTTATATATGCTATGGACTTTTGTAGGACTCTAATTTTTCTTGGAAGATATCTCTTCTGTGTAATCCACAGTGCAAAACCTTTGACAACCATTCTTTTCATCTTCCAACAAGATTAGGGTAGGAGGGAGGTCTGTGTGCATGTGGACATTTTATTGGGACACACAGAGCGCAATCTGTGTGCTGTTTTACTTCAATGAAACCTCAGAAGAAATTTACCCAATATATTTGAAGGGCCCATTTACCTGATAGAGTTGAAAGCTGCACGTGTTTCACTATTTGTTTTTTAGTTGCGCTCCACAATCTGACTCTTGAAGATTTTGTATTTTAAAGTTTCCAGTTCTCAAATGTCACTGCTGCTGGGTTCAGGATGTACTGTGCAAGACAGAGCTGGAGTTGATGGAACTTTTGGATGTGCCCATGGAGGCTTTGTTGTCAGCGGTGACATTCATAAGTCAAAAAGTGTGTCCCCCATGTCACTCAGTAAGTCTGGAAAACCTTCGTTCAAACTGTTTTTCTCTGTTCTGCAGAGAAGAAGCTTTCTTTAGAAAAATAAAACATGGACAAGACTGTGTTTGCTTTTCATCCTGTATGTATGCATGCAGTGTTGCATGTTGTGAGCTCAAAATTTGTATGAATTTTTTCTTGTGCAATCTGCCGTTTACACTCCCAGGGTCATCCTGGAATGTGGTTAATTTTTTAATGTGCACACTAGTCTGAAGCATTTTTTCTTGATTCTACAGGTTTTGGACATTATGAAGGAACGTGCAAAGACCGAGCCAGCTTATGGGCATCTGCCAACAGGACTACAAGGTCTTGATGGTGCACTTTGGGGCGGCATTCCCTTTGGGATTGTTACAGAGGTAGTGGGACCTGCAGGCATTGGAAAGACTCAGGTATTAGTAAAATTGCTTTCTGTTGCAGTATGCATTATTATGCAAGCTATCTCTTTATTGAGGGCTAGTCAACGTCACCATGACTGAGTCTTCGTGTTGCTTCTGGAAATGCAACAGAAGTTCAGTTTTGGCCTCTTATTATCCTGTAACAGTTTTGACAGGTTTTTGGTGGGCTCACTTCATGTCTTGATTTCTGATTTCTTGCAGTTATGTCTGATGCTGTCGGCCTTGACAAGTATGCCTGAAGCTCTTGGTGGGCTCAACAGTGGTGTGATCTACATTGACACAGAGCACAAATTCACTTCAGGCAGGTAAATTAGAATGCAAATTCTTGGTGTTTGTTTCTACTGGGCGTCTCCATGATGTCTGCTTTTTGTTTCTGGATCAGTTGACAGATGACTAGGAATGTCAAATGTGCAGCTGTTGTGGCAACTGGGAGGTTGGAATATTGACTGGGTAGATGGATCTGTAACAGGTTGATTGAAATAGCTCACTCCCTATCCCCAGAAGTTTTGGGGGACAATTTGCTGCAGCAGGTACATAAGTTCCAAGGTCTTCCAAATTGTTATTGTGAACAGAAATGTGTTGATGAAATGTGTCTCAGATCATAAGAGAACAGAGGTCTGAAGTTGTGGCCAATGGAACTTGCAGCTTGCTGCCCATGTTCTTGTGCTTCATCCTTCTTCTGTGGCTGATCTTTTGCAAAGGTGCAAGGTGCTAGTTGCCCTTCTGCTCACCAACAATGTTTTTGTTCATCAACCAAACTCAGATTTTGTTACTCAGCAGCTATGTTTATTTATATTTATAAATCAAGATGGTTGTTGACCTGAACTTCCACTGTCAGAAACATGTTGTAGGCTGTGGAAGCTTTGTGAGCTTTTCTGTTGAGTTTTTTCTGTGCCTTGGCTGTGGTGAGATCCTCAGATTGCAGGGACTGGAGGAAGCAATTATTGAACACCGGATCAAGCTTCTTGTGATCGACAGTATTGCTGCTCTTGTGCTCAGGTATGGGACCTTTTCTTCTTTATTCCTCAGAATCCCATGAGGTCCATTTAGGCATTGATGTGCGTTGTAGAGAACATTACCAAGACAGTAGTTCTTGTTGAAGAGCATTTGTGCTTGTTCACAGTGAGTATGGACGTGATCGCATCATTCAGAGACAAGAGGTTCTTGGGCAGCTGGCATCAGTACTCAAGTAAAGTTTCCTACTGAAGTTGTCCTCCTCTTTTGTTGAACTCAAGCATTTTGCTTTGAGCTTTTGCAAAGGCCTCTTACTTTGCTTTCACAGATTACATACTTGATCAGATATTGATCTTGTGCCTTTTAAACATCATGTGTTTGTAAGATAGTCCTGGTGTCTTGAGATTCAATCATAGATGGCTCTTTGTTCTACCCACTGTATTCTATGTGGAGCTGCTGGTGGTCCATGGTTCTTTCCTCATTCTCAATCAAACAATCAATATTTTGGAAAGTTGGTGTTATGGTTTTAGGTTTTTGGCAGAATCCTTTAGGATGCCTGTTGTTGTCACAAATCAAGTAAGAGCTGAAACTGGATTTGGAGGCAAAGATGTGACTTTCACAGACAAGGCAAAATCAAGTGTCATGACAAATGCGGGAATTCCAGATGGGCCTGAGCACCAGTTAACAGCAGCCCTTGGAACAAAGTGGGCACACTCTGTCAACATTCGCCTCATCATGGAATCGATTTCAGGTGCAAAGATATTCTCACACTGGGTTGTTCATATATTGACAGGCTGATTTGTGCTGCTGTTTTTTATTAGAAAAAAGAACATGAAATACACTTGAGAGGCTCCATTTGGTCAAAAGGAGATGAAGGATTTGAATTGGGTGCTTGCTGGTGACTCATGTGAGATTGTTTTTCAGGAGAGCGCTTCATCAAGATTGCAAAATCACCCTTATCTGCAACACTTGCATTCCAGTATGAGGTTACATTGTCAGGGATTCAACAGAAAGGCAGGCAAACTTTTGAGGCTAGTGATGGGGGCAAAATGACAATCCAAAATAGTGGATAAGAGTCTCTGTGTCTCAATGTTTTTGAGATGGTAATTTGGTTCTGCTGCAAAGGCCAAAGCTACTGAACACAGTGTATTAAGCTATCATATTCCATGGAGTTCTCATCCATGGGGGGTTTCTGTGACAGATTGCACTAAAACAGAGTTATAGTCCCAGTACTGGAATGTCCAACAATCAGTGGTGATGCATTCATTCAATCTTCTTGTGAACATGAAGTTGGTATTTTATGGATTCCAGTTTTTGTTCAGTATTTTCCTTTTGTGTCTGACATTCCTGTGGCTGTCATATCATCTTGTTTCTCTTTTGCAGAGTTGAACAGCAACAGTCATCTCAAATTTCCCATGTACCTAGTAGCTGCTTCAGATTTGTGTCATCTGCCCAACATCAGTCTCAGGATTGATGACAGATTCCTGTCATTGTGCAGCTCAGCAAGCTGTGGAAACTGAATGTGGGGTCTCTGAGTACTGCCAAGAGATGAGTGTTGTAAAGAATCACTTCGTAAACAGGGAGTTGAAGCTGTAAGCTGTTGACTTTCCCAGCTGCTACTTATTTTCTGTTACATACTCACTGCACATGCTTTGCTCATGTTCTCTGGAGGACTGACTGAGTTCACTTTGCTCAATGCCTGTCTGAATCCATCTCCATTTGTTGAAAGCTTTGAGCTGTGAAATCCATTCTTACCCTTGGAATGCTGAATCTCTTTCTCCCTGATCTTGAATCAACTGAGGAAGAATGCAGTTATTAGAGCTCACCATTGGCAGCATAGTTTGAGCAAATCATGGCCTATTAAGTTCAATTCCACCCCATCTCTCTCTCTCTCCCTCTCTCTGTGTCTGACTGAGCAGACATTTGTGAGCTCCATCTAGAAGCACAGATTTCCATGTTCTCAATAGCAGTTTTTTTCTTTGAAAATCGGACAATGCATTTGATAAGATGGGTTTCATGTCTGAGCTATGCTTGGATGTGTTCCAAAGTTTGTGTGTGCGCTTCTGATGGCTTGTTGACCCATATGAGAAGCATATGAGAAGTGCTTCATGGCACAATTGACAAAGTGGTGTTTACAAGTTACAGTGTACACAATTTTAACAAAAATTGGGATTACATATAATATCAAGAGTAATAACATGTAAATTTTCACTCATTTTGAATTCTTCTATAGATTATATATAGTTTGATTTGGGCATCAAAACTGAAATAAATCACAAAGTCATGAACATGCAATTGATTTATAATCATGTCTTTGTGTAAATGTACATTGATAATTTTATCCAGAAAAATATTTAATCCTTATGACAGCAATTTATCATTTTTTAATCAGTTTTGAAATTCCAATTTATTTTTGTCGAATGATTAAAAATGCACTCATTTCAAATATATTTTCAACGGAGAACATTTACAACCTAAAAAGATGATAATCATCAACATTATTGTAACATAATGTATATGACTAAAACCTTAAATATAACATATGAAAATAATCATTTTAAACCTATGGAAAAACATGTTAAAGATTCTTTGAACACTAGCTATGTTAACAAATTTGACATTACATGTGACATATAATTAATATTAAATTAATTTTTAAAATATTACTTTTAAATTTGTTAATATTTGTTACTTTTTTTTCATTAATTTTGTGACATTTGTTACTTTTGTCATGGTATTAATATTAACAAAAATAAAAACGGTATAAAATTAATGAAAACATGCAATAAAAATGGTACAAAATTAATGAAAACATGCAAAACTTACTTGGAAACCAAAGATTTGATTTCAACGTAGTTTTTTTAATTTCCAAAATGTAATTCTATTCATGAAAACTTGAATTTCCGTAATTCATTAAAAGAAAGTGTAATTGGTGTTTATGAAAATAACAATAATCCCCGAAACAACATGAACAAGTGAAAAAAAAAAATACAATGTAATACAATGTTTGTAAAAAATATTACTAAATTTAAACAGGATTAAAAAATCTAGTAAATCAAGTATCACTACTACAAAATGTGGGTGCAGTTCACTAATCCCCATTTGCTAAATCAATGAATTCACTATTTATTCATTGGTCCCCATTCACTACAACCAGTGAATTCACTCAAAATTCAATGAAATCACTTGGTGTACAAGGACACCTTTTGTTATAGTGTATTGAAGATAAGAACATTATTACATGTTTTTAAAAAAATTTAAAATCAAACATTTTCTTTTTGCTAGAAATTATGTCATGCTTGTCAAGTTCATTATGTGCCTAAATCACAATAAAATGTTTTGCATAGTTGCATCAAAACTAAAGAAGCAACCTATGATTTTCTTGTTGTCAAAAGAAAATAGATTATAATGGTTCACTAGATTCAACATTATGAATTACATTACTCATGATCCATTAGATATGAACTTGGGTTTCATGCTACTTCATACTATCAATGACAATCAATTGATATATGGTCAAAACATTAAATCTTATTAATTAAATTATTTAAAATATAATCAATTACCAAACATTGGTAATCTATGATCATATCTAAATTGTCCATGAAAACATTTTCATTTTCATTAATTCCAAAATGTTGCTAAATGTTAATTCATATTCTATATTTTAAAATATTATCATTGACATTATCAAATATGTAACAACAACAAATCTACAAAAAATAAATAATCAAACATATCAAAATGATCAAAATTCATATCTAAGCCAAAATCATATGTACAATGAACTGAAACATATTTCACAATAGTCTAAGATTAATTGAAATTGAAATTTGAAAAACAAGTACAAAGAGTCATAAAAAATGTTATTTTCCATCAAGTATTTCCTTTTAACTTGAGCATGGACTTTTAAACAAAAAACTACAACTTCTAATGATTCAAAATCAAAACTCCTTCAAAGTTCATTCCTAGTTTTCCCGCTATAAAACTAATTCAAACTACCTTCTCTTCTATCCTACTCAATCCAACTTCATTATGTCCAACAATGACAACACCCTTCTACCCATTATGTCCTATAGTGACAATGCGAGTATGCCCTTAACAAATGTGATATTTGATTTTCACCTATTAAAACATTAACATTTATAACATTTAAAATGTCTTTTTTGGCACCTTTCATTGTTTCAAAAGCAAATTTTTGGGGCCTATCCAATGTCCCCCCCAAGGTATTTCCTACCATGTTTCCCAATGACCCCTAGATCAAAAAATATATAAAACATGAAATTTTGTTTGACCTAATGCCCATAACATCCCCTATGTAGTTTTTAGTATCCTCTAACATCATATCCAACGCCTTCAACCCTCGACATCTTGATGTCCCCTATTGCACAAAAAGGGAAATTTCATATGTAAACTAATGCCCTTGGTGTTTTGAATTTCTTTTGTTGACACCCTTGTTATTGTTTGTTGTCATTTTGTTGTTCCTTGTCAACATTCCGATCTTTTTGTTACTCCCCACCTTTCATCATCCATGTTCTTTGTTAACAATATATTTTTACACCCAAATCGTAACACACAACAAAATGTATCACTATTGGATTATTGTCATTCCCCATTACTAGATATACCACATATCCATAATAACCATGGCATACATATTCGATGTGTTAAGCTCCATGTGGTCAATAGCTATCTTGGTAAAACTTCCTACACAAATGCAAATTATTTCTATCCTAAAATAAGAAAGCATGTTGTGCATGCACACACAAGTACAAATAGACATTCCCACATCCATGCATGAATGATTCCATCATTTATTACTCCAAAATAATCATAATAAAATATTGTCATGTCATCTCCATTACTTGAAGAACAACATTGATTTTCATGGTATTGAAGGTTCCAGTGCATGGCCCTGTTAATTCTCTCAACTATTCAATCAACTAATGTTATTTTCACTCTTCCATCTCCCTTTCCTTCTTTCTTATATTCCTCCCATATGGTCATCCCCATAATGCCCCAATCCTCTTTTCAAGTCCTACCATTTCTTTTCGAATTGACTAATTATAATTAATTGCCTATGATAGGTAATGAGGTATTTAAGTTTGTCTATGTCTTGTAGTTCTACTATCCTTGTCACTCATCTTCTTGGTCACTACTAACAAAACAAAAAAAATTCAAAAACTCCTAACTTCTTCAAAAGGACTCCAAATTGAATGTTTGAAGGATCCATCTTATAGGCCTTGGAAAGATCTTTTCAACTTTATATCAATTGCTTCAATTAAAGTTGGTTTGACCTTTGAAAATGCCAAAAATATGAAGTTTGATAAGCAATTTTGGTAGTCACTTTTGATAAGCACTTTTAGTAGGTCAATTTGGATAGGCATTTTGAATATGTATTTTGGCTAATCTATACTAATGATTGGTTATGT
>Ga0209208_10005854_pt1 | contig 17039 bp, 13 predicted proteins | sample S1TSphfallax_3_FD_187694 | JGI IMG/M metagenome (GOLD analysis project Ga0209208, IMG submission 187694) | Host-associated microbial communities from peat moss isolated from Minnesota, USA - S1T2_Fd - Sphagnum fallax MG (SPAdes) (version 2) | ecosystem: Host-associated > Plants > Peat moss >...
CAAAAAAAAAAAAAAAAAACCCTTGGTACACTTCACACTGAATAATTTATTATTATAATTATTATTTGTTGCTGAAAATTCACCAAAAATCAAAAACACTCATTACAATGGAGTAGATCTTTGAAATAAATGAAATATCAAATCATTTGTCTCCCCTTTACCTATGGCTTCTAGAGGTTAAGTCCAAAGTATATCATCTTTCAACTTAATTTGAAGTTATCGGGTATTTTATGCAGGTGTGTTCAAAGATGATGTACTTGTGTCCATTAGGTGCAAGCTAATGTTAAGATATCATAGACTCAATGACATGGGTAGTAGTCCTTGCCTAAAAGCATGGCTCAATAAATAGTTTCCTATTGTTTTTCCAATAACAATTCTAAATCTTACTTTGCATCTAAGATTTTGAGGGAGATAGAATTTTGGGGAGGGAGGAGTTGGGGGAGGTGGGAGGTGGGAGGGGGGAGAGGGGCAGGACACTTTGTCAAAGGCATGTTTGTTGGGGATCATGATATTTTGTGCAATAAGGAGCACGCGGTCTTATGAGCTGTAAAATATACAACTTGATTATGCGCTTGTAAGTTGTATAATGTATGATGCTCTTTGGAGCTTGATTGAGCAACGTTTGGTGTTCTACAATAGAATCTAGAATATATTTGGTTTGTCCTCTTTTGAAAAGGCCCATTATGTTCAATACATTCTAAGTGGGAGAAATTTACTAGTATCTAAGATGTTTAGTATTAACCCAATTTTTCAAAACATTTTCATGGCCAAGTTGTTGAGTGAAAACTCAAGTAGTACAAGGAGGTTCTATAATCCATGGGCATGTAACAAATCTTTGTTTTTGTAGCTTGGGAAATCAGGAAGTTAAGTTGTTGTGTAAGTCATGGGTGTAAGTATGATCCAAATAGGAGATGGAATCTTCTTGGTATTGAGTTGGGTGTCGGAGGCCCAAATTCCATTTGAAGTTAATAGTTAATATCGCAATGCAACCAATATAGTTGCTAAGTGTTTTCTTGTTCTCTGGATTAAACATCTAAAAATGGGCATTATCTACTTGGCCTGAAACTTGGGAAGAGATGGAGGAGGGGTGTCGGGGAGGGGTTGCGTATCCTAAGATGGTGGTAAGAAAAAATTGTCACCAAATTTGTATTAAAAAAAATAAAAATCAAAAGAGACACTTAAAATGTGCTGAACTAAAAACCCATTTTAATGACAAATCTGAAAAGTCAAAAGGTTCCCTCCTCCTCCTAAAAACATTTAGTCTTCTGGCCCAATTATTAATGATTCCGACGAATAGATCTACGCCACGTATGCCCTAAGTGCCGGTAGAGTCCTCAAAGCTGGTTCAAAACGCGTGTTTGTTTACTTAGTTTTGCAATTTGTTTGAAATTTTGTCGTTATTTCCTTTTCTACACCGCGCACGCGTCGCAAGCCAGCGATTTCTTCCTTCTCTCAAACTCTGTTGCTGCTGCTTCTGCTGCCGCCGCTTCTTGTGTCGTGCTGGAACACAACAACAGGTGAATTTCCGGCCCGCAAAAAAGACCTGCAAGCTTGTCATCAATGTGTTTTACAGATGGCATGATAGAAGCTAAGCTGCACACACGTTGTTTTGTTTTGTTTTGTATTTTTTTTCCCTCAAAAAAAAAAAACAATCTGATGTAGGAGTCGTGCCAAGTACAGTAGTCACGAGCTTTTGATTTTCTGCGTCAGTTGTGTGTGTGATTTGCATTACGTCTTAGGCTTTTGCTTTGAGTTTTGTAGCTATTTTCTATGCTCTAGTCTTCATCAGAAAAGCTGGCAGAAGAATTATTACCCATTTGCACAGAAGAAGAAGAAGAAGAAAAAGCGTCTGGACGTTTTCTTTGTGATATATTCTTCATGTGCTGTTGATCAATAGACTTCTGCAGTTTCTTTTTTCGAGTCTGTAGTTAGTCTGTTTCCTCAAGCTTTGTGGAGTTATTCTCGCCGGTTCTTTCTCGGAGGATCTTCTTGATATCAGTCCACGACTTGATTTTCGAATTGCGATACTTGTTTCTTTGGATTTCGCTAGCTATCTGTGGTCTGATCGGTCAGAAGAAGCTGGTGGCAGAGTTCTTGTTTGCGGTTCTTTTTCCTAGATCAAGCTGTGTGATCTGGTTTTCTTTGTCATGGTCATGCAGCAGCGCTGTTAAAAGAGTTGTTGTCGAGTCTTCTGCAGTTTGTTTCTTCAAGGCTTTATGGAGCTGCTATTCTGGGCTGTTCTTCTCCGAGGATCTTGATCAGTCAATCCACTTGATTTTCGACTTGCAATTTGTTACCAGCAGTACGGGGCGGGGCAGTTTCTAGAAGAAGGCTGATTTCAAGATCTATCATGCTCTGAACATCTCTTCTTCTGATGGCGCTGTGGCAATTCCTTCCCTCTGCGTCCGTATCGACCTGAGAAAGGAGGAGGATCATTTTTTGACAGTTTTTTTCTTTTTTGGTCGTGGTGCAATTGGCGATCGGGAATATCGTAAGGGGAAAGATTTCATACTAGTATCGCGGCTTCTAGGCATCATGCAGGTTTTTGTGAGAAGAATCGACCTCTCTTACGGTTTTGCTGGATAGTTGCTGTCTTCGGCAGACTGTCGAAAGCCAAACCCGTCGAAAGAATTACACAGCGCGTTTTATTAGAGGACAAACTCCAGCTGCAGCTGCTTGGAGGAGTCCTGCTGCAGCGGAGGCAATGTTGAACCTCGGGTGTAACCACCAGGCACTGCAAGCCAGAGTTCTTATCCAGGTACTACTTCAATCTTCATGTCAGCTTGGTCTGTCTTAACTGGTGGTGAAGGAACAACTGGGCAATCTTTGCTGTGCATGCACATAGATTTCACAAAGCGTTGATTTCCCACAAGGATTAGGGTAGTAGCAAGGCTGACTAGGCTGGATTGATGAATCTTTGTCAGCAAGCCTCATGGGGTGACATATCCCTCTTTCTGTTGGTCCGAACACCAAGATTGGAATATCAGTGCGGAGCTGTGGAGTTAGATGAGGATGAGTATGAGTAGCATGGGAGATAGATTTCACATTGCCTAGGAGTGTTCATGCTGAGGACCAGCACTTGCACTGTCCCATGTCCACACATATGATTCTGTTTCTGAATGCAGACAAATTACTGTCTCCCCTGAAACTAGGTAGCACTTTGATGAATACCCATTGCCTGCCCTTGATCAGTCTTAGTTTGTGACCATGTCACAAAACCAAGAAGAGGGGCAGTTCTTTGAGTTTTCCACCATTGGAGCCAGATCCAGGGTCAATAAGAGGGTTTGATTTCCCCTTACTACCTTCTGAACTAGCTGTTGCCATCTTTTTGACTTTGAATTTTGCCAGAGATGGTGTACCACTGAACTAGGAGCAAGATATTACTTTGGTAGGGATAAGGTAGAAGGTACTACAAGTCACTCAGTAGATTTCCTGATGCAAATTCATTTTCATCTTGCATTCATGTGGAATATGCAAGTGGATCATGAAGGAATTTTCTGGTTTAAGAAGTTTCTGGCTCCGCAATATGCTTTGATAGAGCTGCAAGCATACCCAGGAGCTTTAAAGCTTAATTATTTGGATAGCACTACATTGCATGTGACAGATGGAGTCATCCTGAAATCTGGTCAAGAAAGGAGAGTGAAATCTTTTCAGCTATTTGAAGACTACAGGGCATGAAGGTCATCAGTCATCACCAAGAATTTATTGAAAAGAATAGTGATCAGAATGAGTTCAGCAGAATGTTGATACAGTATGTGCATGCTCAGGTCTTGAAGGCAGTCATACGGAAAGGTCAGAAATAGTGAGGAAGTGGAGTCAGGAAGATGAAGGCCAATGGTGGGGTGCATCGTCTCACACGTGCAAGAAGCAAGATCCAATATGGTTGCAACCTGGAGCAAGTAGCAGATGGCACACTCCGGTCACTCACCATCCCTGTTTCCAGACTCACTGTGCAGTCTATGCTTTGCTTCATTAGTCTTATCCTTGGATTCCAGTTCACAAGAGAAGCAACCATATTTGCAGGCAGTCTCCAGCATGGAACTGTCAGTAATACTCTATCAAGCTTCAACTTCTCGGCCAACATCAGAAGTGGGATCAGGAGTAATTTTGCCATGCAGATCTCTCAAACACTTGGCAATGGATCAGATGTCTTTGGCACACTGGTTCGCAGCATGCTACCCCCTGATCCAGTAGTGTCAGAACTCTCCCAAAGCAAAAAACCTGTAGTATGGCAGCATGAGATTTTGGTAAGGCCATGGCCACACCCAGATCCACTTGAAGTCATGCAAGCATATGGTCTCATCTCAAGGATCCAGCTGGAGCAGCGGCAGATCCATGGCATTAAAGACTGGAAACCTATTATTGCCATCACTCCAACTTTTGTCCGTGCCTTTCAGGCTCTGCATCTTACAGGTGGACCTTTAGGAAGCATTCTTGCCCATTCCCTAGTGGTTGACTCATTGCTGACTTGGCAAGTGATTTTTGGGTTAAACCCCTCTAGGCACGTGCTAATTTGTCGCCCATAAATACTTGGTCCAGCTATATTTTTCATGACTAGGTGTGTGTTCAGCTAGAAATCTTTGGAATGTAAGGGCTTCCAAGTCCTTCAGAAGGCAGCCTTCACATTGAAAAGGAGATTATGAGTTACTTTGTGGTGAACAGACTGCATCCTTCCTTCTCTTCTTCTGTTTGAACCTTGCACTGATGTTGCTTTGGAATGTGGGGTTGGCAGCTCTCATGCACACTCTTTCGCTTGTACCAGGACCTGTGACATGGATTGTGATTGAGGCAGGAGGGGTCACCAACGAGACAGCATACTTGCTGACTCAGGCCCATGTGCACAGGTTGTTACATTTGGGCTTTGGGGAGTCCATGACACCTGGCTTCGAAGAGCAGCCACTCCTGGAGACAAGGTTGCGAATTGAAGGCTTGAGGTATTATAGTAGAAACCGCGTGTAATTTGTAAGATCTTTGAGAAATCTTGTTCTTGCCCCACAGAACACAAACTGTCATTGTGGTTGTAAGCATGAAGTATGGTGTGTCTTTATATTGTTACACTAGACCCTGAGTTGTCCATCATTTTCTGCCTGATTTAGATGTGTGCAGGAGCACAAGCTGGAGGGCATCATTGTGTTTGCTGATGAGAGCAATGTGCATAGCTTGGAATTTTTTAACATGGTCCAGGAGGTGAACTGGTTTGGGGTAGTGTCTGTTGGTATGCTTGGGCATGCAAGTTTTGGAGAGCCCATGGAGTATGATATTGGTGCTCTCCATGAAGGGAAAAATGAAGAGCAAGGAAGTCATCAATTATCAGGCACTATACTGAGGTTTGAACCTCAAGTTCAAGGACCTGTTTGTGACTCCATGGGCAAGCTTGTTGGCTGGCACACATTTGATGGTTTCCATTTGGAAGACAGGGTGTTTAAGGTGCCAGACAAATCCCATGAGGGAAGGTTAGAATGGGCTGGTTTTGTGCTAAATGCAAGGGCAGTTTGGAAAGCAGGAAGCGATGAGCCAGTGTGGCTGGACAGCTGGCTGAACTGGACAAGGTCTTCAGGGGACAAGAACCTCCCTGACATCCGATCTATCCTGAGGGATGAGAAGAGGGTGAAGTTGCTGGGTGGTTGTGGGCACCAGGTGCTGCTATGGTGGGCCCGCATGGAGGCTCATGCTAACATCAGCTACCCTTCCAAGTTGGTTTGCAACCCTCTTTCTCTTTCTCTTGTCTTTGTACTCCATTCTATGTTCAAACCATTCCAGGTCTGTGAGAGCAGCATGGCAATAACCTTATGTAGAGCTTATGGCCTCCTTGTGAGTTGGTGCTGTTAGGGATGACCCATAGTAGTGCTAGTCGAAGAGTCACATCCACAGGAATATGTCACGATATCAATATTGCCATGAAAACATGCTCAATTCTGACAGGAACCACTAGACTCTATAGGGTGAAGGGACACTAGCTGCACATGTGGAGCAGAAACTTTCCTTTGTCAAGTGAAGTCTGACTGATGTATTGGGAGAAAGGCCAATCAATTTAGATATCATTAACAAGGTGTCTTGATTTTACTGTGCAGTTGGGCATTGGACTCCCCTTTGGAGATAGTAATACCTGCAAGGAGCACACCATGGACTGACATGCCTAAAGGACGGCCCTCACTGCCCCACTTGCCTACCCCTTCTCTCCTGGAGGCTGTAACACCTGCACCTACCCCTAGTAGGCGCAAGGGTGGAAATAGGGTAAGGGGTCGAGATTCCAAACTAAAACACTTGAGACACAGGCAGGATCCACTCAAAGGCAAAGTTACAGATGATCGGAGGAATCCAGGCAGTTCTCGCGGATCTTGATTCATAGGCATCTCCTCTCAATCAAGTCTTTGAAGAGAGGGTTCAAAACGATTATCTTGCAGTACACAGGAAGCTGCATACCATCTCCAGCCTAGCTTTTTGCATCTTTATGCAGTTTTCTTGACTGGAATGGAATAGTCTTGGGCCTTTGAACCTAAATGAAGGAAAAATCATACCTTTAGAATTGTCCTTAACATGCTAGACACACTTTCTATATACTCATGACAGAAGCCAGATTATCAGCAAATTTGGTCTCAACATGTCTGACCCTAAAAATTGGGGTTTTCTTTAGCATTTTAAAGAATCTTGCTCTTGTGGGGCTTGTAGACCCTGAAAATTGGGGTCTCTTAGTAATTGTAACCAGAAATTGAGGACAGCCAGTGTGTGTAGTTTCATGTGTTTTCTGAGCTTTGACCATCTCACCTCAGTCAGAGAAGTCTGCCTATTCAGTTTTGACGGCATTAGTTGGTGGTGGCCTGCAAGGCTGCTAATGTGCAGAATTGTAGAGATATTATGAAGATTGGTGCACTTCTATGGGGAGCACAAACTTGGATGGTTCATGTCTTTAAGGTATTGTATTGAACCCAGTTTTATTTTAAAAGTTCTTTGGTGAACTCACCACTTACATCATTTCTGTTGAACTTTTGCCTTATTCACACAACCCATGGTTCAACAAATGGCTGGAACATCAGTCATTGGCTTTGATCTGATTCAAAATTAACATGTTTCCTGCTCCTTGATTAGTCACACAGAAAATAATGGGATAGGATACTGAGCTGATTTAAGCCAAGCTGCTCAGTTTTTCTCAAAGCCAGATTCAATGGAGAAGGTAAATTAGTCCCATAAAGTTAGTTTCAGAACCTAGAACATGATTCACATTTTCTCAAGCAGCTTTCTTCATTGTTAGCACTGTTGACATATGGTTCTTCTGTGGCTGTATTCTTTTTTTGTCTTGACTGAAGTGTCTGTGATACATGCATTGGTACTAATTGCTATGTAGGGTTGTCAAGAAGTGGAAGCAACAAGAACCAGAATGTTCTTTTGTATGTGTATTAGTGTCATCATTCTAACCATGTTTCCTGGAGTTTCCAGAGTGGTTGAACTCTTTGTGTACTCTTTTGGTAGGTTCCATGTCTGTCGCCATTCATTGGCACCTTTCAAGCATTAGTGTTCAACTGCTGCATTGTAGTTTATTATATTCATGAGAACTGTCATTTGGAGATGTGCATTGCACTTGTTCAAAAGTTTGCATACAAACAACTAACACATTGAGTGGATACATGACCTCAATAATGTTCAAGTGTTTTTTGTTCTTGTTGTGGTTTGTTGTATGGAAATGTCCATGTCTAACTCTACTAGTCCAAGAGAATCAAAGTTAGACCAGCCACTACTGCTTTTTCACTGCCTTGATGTGTAGGCAAGGGATTTGTACAGGCAAAGAATGTTGCTCTACTCCTCATTTAACTCAATAAGTGTTATCTGCACGACTTGTGCTTTCTTCAGGCTCTGATTTGTTGGTGGGTGCAATGCCTACTTGCACCATTGCTCTGCAGGTAGCATGTAAGTACACATAATTGTTTGTAGGTGTTTTGTGACCTGTGCAGTAATGATAGGAGTGCATATGCCCCTCTATGCGGTCTACCTAATAACCAATTTGCCTAAAAGAAATAGAAAGTGATCTTGTACAACTTAATAGTAATGCATGTAGTAATGTAAAATGAAGTTGCAATGATTTAGAGGGGATTCATGAAATGGTTTACAAATTGCCATTTACAACTGCCACATGCACTCCAGGCTACCTGATGCTTTTCGGTATATGTATACTGTCTGTACATTGTAGAAATACAGTTCTGTGAATGAATAGGTAATTTAGGTGACAGATTAAATTGGTTAATGAATCCATCTTCATAAGTGGAGACCACTGTTGGTCTCACGGAAAGGTCTGTGCCTGGTATCAACACTAGTTTCAATAGTGGTATAAGGCTGGTATGATCTTGAGGCAATTCCGGCCTTGTACCTATTGTAACAAGCTGCTAATCGCATAATGTCTTTGCCCTAACATTCAAGAATATTATTGTAAGTGTTACATGAAGTGAGATATGTAGGTCATTATTCTTTCATTGTTATTTTTTTCTTATTATTATTGTCAATATATTTTAGAGAAATTTTTTTTTAATCTCTGTGATGGTATTGTGGGATGTAATTTGGGAATTTGAATGCAAAATATATTGGTTTGTGGTTAGTGCAATAAGGTTCAACAATTCCTAACGTGCATTATTGATTGGGTGCATTTGTTCATATGTGATCAAAATTGGATCTATGAATTGTCATAATTTTTAAAAAACTGAAGTTCCATTGAATATTGGTCCATAAAATTTTGGAGTTCATTTGGTTGAGTTGAGTTTTGATCAAGCATGTCATTCCCTTCACTTTGAAGGAAAGTTCATTTGTTATGTTTTTGCTTTGCTTAATTTGTGTAAAATAAATATGAAAATTTTTAATCATTTGACATGTACAAAAACATTGATTATTTATGGTATCCACATCTTATTACAATTATGTAGTAGTCTCAAATTGATTTAAAATGTTAATGAATTGTTCATCACCTTGGCACATGACTTGCTTCAATTCATGACATTTAATTTTTCCATCAAAAATTTGGAATTAAATTATCAATGTTGTTTGCATTAGTTTTGAAAACTCTTGCATCACAAACTAGCTAAACTTGTTTAAAGTCCTTAGTGATAATTACATCAAGGTTTCCAAATAATTTAATGTGAATACATTCGATTGATTTTAATCAAAGATCAATAAATTTCAATATCATTTTCCCTATTAATAAGATTTCATCTAATACTATTAATTATCATTGGTCATATTTTTTAACTAAATTATCTAATCGTTATGAATTTAATGATGGTAAATCTTTGCAATTAAGTGGTATAAAAAAACTTGAATGAATTGTAGTTCCATCAATGTAAAATGTTGTTTTTTCGTATATGCCATGAATGAAGCTTTCTTTTTTAAAGGGTTTGATTGAGGATGTCTATTTAAAAACGTATCAAAGCTTGAATTAAAAGCATTAATGTGAAAGTTTAACTTGTACTAACACCTCTAATAATGAATAAATGAATTGGTTCATTTGGAATTTGTTTTTTGTAGATGACACAATCAAATATAAAACATTGTTCATTATTCATTTTTTGAAGTAATGAATGGAATTCATGGGTAAGCAATATTTGGTCATGAACATCAAGATTGGTTGAATAAAAAATAATGGAAACACCTATACATGGGTTAACAATATATTCATTCCAAATGTTATATGGCTCCACTCTTGGACAATTAGTAATATTTTGTGATAAAAACCCAATATCTGCATAGGAAATTTATCCATCCATATGTTAGTGTCATTTTTTGTTGCTAATTCAAGAGCTTGTGATTTTATATTTTCCCAATTTGTTGGGTATGCATTATTATTGTCAAAATTATGTATACATGTTTTTTTAATAAATTGATATGTATTTCATGCATGTTACATGCCACATTCAATGTGGAATGGTCACCTTTGAAAGTATGTTCATTATCAAAAGAAGGAATAAACAATAATAATTGTTCTTTATAATATTTATTCGGGTTTCAATGTTCATTATCAAAAAAAGGAATAAACAATAATAATTGTTCTTTATAATATTTTTTCGGGTTTCAATGTTCATTATAATACACAAAACAAATTATATGAGATTTTTTCCTTTTTTCCTAAAATTTACAATGTCATGATTTGCAACAAATTCAATGAGAGAAATGTTAGATAAATGGTTAGGTCTTTTGATGTATTTATCAATGATTGACAAACACATAATATATGTAAAGTCCAAAGGAAATGTTTTTAACGATGCAACATTTTTAATACAAATGCATGTTCTTGTAATGGAGATGTATTAATGAATTTTAATGTTCTAGATGCATGGTAAATGGTATAGACAACACAATATATGTAGCTGATTGTGCTAACATTTGTTAAGCATTAAAAAAAACATTTCCCATCTTTCGAATGGGAGTATTTGTTTCAATTTTGTTTTCATTACAACTAATAATTATATATTTCAACTTTTTTTTAATGTTTTGTCTATTTTTGTTAAATAAAATGTGCAATAATTAACTACAACATAAAGGTCAAATATGAATTAAACATTTATGTTTGCTTACCAAATATTTCCAATGAATACCAAAAGGATTTGTTCATATGTCTTTACATAATCTTTGTAAAAAAATTGTTCGTTCTTTTATTTTATTTGTAATGCATTTCAATGTATGCCTTTTTGTCTATAAAAAGTAATTCTAATATTACGCTAAATGACATGATGTTGTTTATAAATCAATTTTATTAATTTCAGTGAAAATTCTTTTGTTAATTTCACCTAAATGTTGGTTGAAAGCATGGTAAAGTAACAATTTTTTATCCTTGTCACCCAAAACAAAAAAGTAGCCATAAACAAGTTTTAATGTATGGAAAGTAGAAATTTTTTTCATTTAATGATCAACATGAAGAAAATCTTTAATTTTATCACAATGATGTTGATCAATAACATATCTAATATGCATTCAAGTAGATTTTTATTTAAAAAACTGTATTTTTTTTTACTTTTTTGGTTGTCCAATCTTGTACAAGTAAGTGAAAGTAGATGAATTATTGAATATTTTCCATTTTCAACATGATGTAGCTTTAAAATGTACTTGTAAATTTTCAACATTTAAATATTATAGTAGAATACATCAAACTTATAATGGAAAAGTAGGTTTTAACTCAATTTGATCAATCATTTTCAAACATATTTGTTTTTTACTTTTATTCTACTAAAGTTTTTCAATTTTGTAATCACTTCATTATAAACTTAGAGAAAAGCACCATGACTTTATTATGTTATTTTCAATTATTTTCAATCTACTTTTTCTACTTCTGTAACTAGACCATTTTTTAGATGCCTTGGAAATAATTATTTCTTATGTCTACTTTATCATGTTTTCACCTTGAATTTTTAAGGGGGTTAAAGATTCCATTGGGAATGGTTCAAGAAATTATTTTTTTTGCATAAGAGGACATGGAAAATTAAATCAACTAATGGCTTCATTTTTCTTCTTACAAGTTTTTTTGTGACAATGTGTTTGAACTTCACGAAGATTGGGTGTTAGTTTGTTATTATTACATTATATATATTTATCCACAAAGTTTTCAATTGTATTGTTTGAATCCAAACCATAAATTGGTGCATTTCAAACCTATAAAAATCCATGTTCATGTTGATTTCCATGACTTTGAAATTCAATAACAAAGAAAATTTTAATAAATGCCCCAAAATGAAATTATCTTTCATACATAATGTACAAAAAGATCTCATACAATGATCGTAATATCGTGCACATGTAATAGAATCACATTGTATAAGATTTGTAACATGTTTGGGTTCTAATTTATCAAAAGGAATGTTAATTTTATTTTTCTTACTATTTAAGTCATATAATCATTTTATTAAAAGAACCCATTTACTTTCAACATTAGTAAATGTAACAAAAAATGTTAGGGGACCTAATTGTCAAATCATTGCAAAGACATTTTTCCTTAATCAACTTAGATAATTAGGTGAAATATTTAGTCTTAAAAGATCCATATATCCCAAATGATAATGTAAAATAACATCCAAGTTTAATTTGTTTATGATATCATGTGCTTGAAGTCAACATCCAAGGAGTTTCCCTTTTTGTATGTGAATCCAAAATGATGAAATAACATAATGAATCAATACTTTGATAGCTTTAAAAAATAAAATTGGTATACGAGTGTCAAAATTATGGTTTTTGTGTTAAAAATCCCATTGAATAATCAGTTGACAAGACATTTTTGTTCCTTGGTTGCTATAAAGTTGTCAAAATGGGGATCTTGAAAAGGGCCCAATGGTTTGAAATCTTGGCTTGGTACCACAATTACAACATTTTCAAAATAATAATATATTTGTTTAGAATATAATATGTTTTACACCTTGTATCTATTAATATGTCTTCTTATTCTTTTTCAAATTTATCTTCATTATTATGGTCACATGATTCATCATGATCTACTTCGCAAGAAACATTAATATTGTTTTACATTGATAATGTGGACATATCAAGCCATTGTGAATGAATTGTTATTCCAATTTTTCATATAATGGTGTGTTGTGATCATGTAATGCCAACACAATGAGGTTTGAATGGACATTACTTGTTGAATATGATGATTTATATTCCAATCGTCTTTTTAATCATAGACCAATTGTTGCTTCATCATAAGAAACCAAAGTAATATTGATTGGGTAAAATTGATATTGGATGGAACATTTATAATACTTCCTTTTTTATTATATTGTTCATAACCTTGGAGTTGCCAAGTTTGAGCAAATGTTAAATGAAGTGATACTAATCATTCTTCTAATTCATTTAGTTTTTTTACAAAATTTTATATCATTGTTCAATCTAATATTTGTAGGAACTAAAAGCTTTGGGTTTTTTTTAATTATAAAAAAAAACAACTTTTACACAGGAATGGATTTTTTTTAAAAGTGGAAAATGTAAAGAATATTTTTGAATTGTGGATTTTAATATTTTTCTTGTTTGTTTTTTAAAGCACAATCGATGACAACACACACATGGATGAATGGGTTTGTCCAATAATTGTTGAAAATATTTATCACATTGAAGTGAAGGATTTTCCAATGGTGAAAGGTTTTCCAATGTTGTCAAAATATTTTCATGTATTATATTTGAAGTCAATGTATTATGAACATTAATAGTTGAAGATGGTTGTTCAATGTGCAATAGTTCTATAGGGTTACTGCATGTCGATATGTCAAATTATGAATTTTCATGTGAATGTTGTTTAAAATAATGTTTTTGTGAAATGTCATTAAGGTCAACATTTGTATTTATTAATGTTTTTATGAACAAGAGTTGATATTTTTTACAAGATTTACATTTTTATATATGAAGGTGATGCAAATCATAATATACTTGAATGAATATCAATTTTAAGGTGGAGTTGTTACTAAGAATTTTTTTTGTTATATCTTTTAAAGTGGAAAATGGAGATGTTATCATTAAAAAATTTAATCGTTCATTGTGCATAGGTTTCCAATGGAAATATTTAGGTTAGTCAATCACATTTTCACGTCATACTTCATTTTATTTTTTTTGTGCGTGCATATTATCATCAATTCCATACAAAGGTAAAGATCATTTTTTACCTCATTGTTTAATGGACATTTTTTTGATTGGTTGGTATGTTTTGTTTGTGGTAATATGTTTTGGTCTATTTCCCATGAAGCATTATAAAAATTTATTGATTCATAATGCCCATTTCTAGCTTTTACCACATCATTGTGATAAAGTAATTTTAATGTGTTGTTGCTTATGAAAACATCACATGCTCAAAAACATATCGCACAATTTTTTTTGACCAAAGATGGATGGGCATGTGAATAATTTGCCAAAAACAAAATGGCAAGGTTATCACCCCATAAACCTCTAGAATTGGCACTTACGCAAATTTTTTGAATAAAAGTTTGTAAAAAAAATTATACCATGATCTTCATACAATAAAAAAAAACATTGAAATGAATATCAATCAATTTTTGAATTTTGGGGTTAATGGGTTTGTTGAAGGGATTGTGCAAAATGGGTCATGCATTGAGTTTAGAGTTGAAATGAAGTTTGGGAATAACAAATAAAAAATGTTAAATAATCAAACAAACAATCACCATGTACAAAAGGATAATTTTAAATTCATTAAAGATGGTGACCATGAAGCACAATATCACTATTCATCATGAGGTCAATAAAAAATGAAAGAAAAATAAATTATTGTGTTTATGTAACTTGAATAATGGGAGAAGCTTAATGTTTTTCAACAACATAATACAATGACAAACCCAAAACAAAACTAAAAATTAGTGTTTAGAAAGCTACCTAAAAGTTAATTAACTAATGTGTGAAGCAAAACCAAGAAAAAAAAAGAGAAGATGTTGAGAGGAAAAAGAAAAAAAAGGAAAAAAACAAGAAAAAAAAATTGTAAAAAAAAGGAAATTCAAACATGTACAAGCCTATACCACAATGTTAGCTAAGTAATCCTTGAGAAAAAAAGGGACAATGGCCCACTACTAACTAGTTGATACACCACCAAATGCACTATTCATCAAAATGCCATTAATTTGGGAACACATATAAAAATATTTTGCCACTTTAATTTGGAGACTTCAATTTCACAAGGTATGTTTGAAATCTAATAATGGTAAAGTTTGTGGGCAAGATAATGGAATATTGGAAAATTAAAAAAGAGGGGCAAAAAAAAAACCTTTAAACTACAAAATTAATATGGAAATATGTGAGGTATATGGTGGTATGTTGGTATATGATATGTGTTATGTTGGTATGTGATATGTGATATGTTGGTATGGTGATAGGTATTGAAAATGTGGATGTTTTTGTCAATATTTTGGTAAAAGTCAGAAATGATTTTTTTTTTAAACAATAAATAAATAATTGGTTATATTGAAAATTTAAAGGTGTGGGTTTACAATATGTAATAGAGAACTATTTACATATAAAAATAGTGAATTGCATACAAAATATAAAATATCTCAATGAAAACAAAATCCCAAAAAAGTTCAAGCATAAGAAAAATCTTCAACTTCTCTAACAACCTCTACAACAACTTATTGAGGTTAGAATTTCTCATTGTATCCAACAAGTTCCCCAAATTGGACTCAAGTGGAAAGTACTAGAACTTTCAAATCTCCAAGGAGCTCAATCATAAACATTTTTTCACTGGAATATTTTAGCATAAAATATTTTTCTTGGAGTCTCAACAAGGGAAATAGGCAAGGAGTTTTAATATGGGAAATTCATGGTGGACCATCAACAACATCAATTGTCATATTGATGTGAATATCAAAAGTGCATGTTGTAACAACTTTACACAAATTGCAAAAATACAACCCATTAGAAGGTTATTAGTAAATATCATTTGGAGCAAACTCATTCGTAGGGCAAAATGGAAGGATTTGTGATCATCAAACACCCATCAATTTAATAAAAAATATTCAAGTGTTAGAAATATAATATTTCATGTTAGATCATAATGTGAAAAAAATATAACAAATTAAAATATATCATTTATAACATATTAAATTTTAACAATTTACATTGGAACCTAACATTGTAGTACAACGAGAAAGAATAAATGAAACTAACCTTGCAAGCTATGGGATAATGAGGTTTGATATGGAAATTGAAAACCTCTTTCAAATTTTTTTTGCAATGAAGTTAATAGCATTGGAATAATGATAGACAAAATGATGGTGAACAAACACACATCGCCCTTGTTGTTACAAGCAATATTTTTCACGATGCAAAATGTAGGTAATATTATTTTCGAAAACTATTATGATAAAATCATGGAACTCAACACGAAATGAAGAAGCAAAAAAACTCACCTACAACCAAACAAATACACTATAAGTTCAAGTTGGAAAAAACCAAAAGCAATGTTTCTTCAAATACTTATAATTTGAATGTCTTTTGGACTATTTTGTTAACAACCAATAGTTCAAACTTGTTATCAATCTCACCACACACTCCAATAACATCAAAAGCAATGGTGATTGTAGTAAAGGGTTGGAGCATGCGGTGGGAAAAACTATGAATGGTGTCTTTCAGCATAAAATGCAATTTCACAAGATGATAAAATGCTAGAATGGTTTTCATTTTTGTGTCTATGGAAAGTTCAATTGTCCAATTAGAATCTCCTTTGTTATAATATATTTTGGCCTTCATAAATAAATTTGTTAGTTTTAAAAAACAAACCTTTTTTATGAACTCAATATGTGTTTTGATCAAACCTCCTTTAATGATGACGGTGATTATGGTGGTACCCACGGTATCAATGACATTTGCATGAAGATATGAAAAAGCCACATACTTAAAAGGAGATGTACATGAAATTGATGAATTGCCATAAACAAATTCAAAAACAACATTATGAACTGTATAATCAACCTATTCCATTAGAAGAACTAGGCATTCATCTATTTTTGCCATTTGGACCTTACTAAATCAAAGTTTAATGATCTCAAAACAAGAACTTTATTTTAGAACAACAACATTGAAAACATAGAAATGTGTTTGCAAAAAGATTGATGAACTTTATTTGCAACCCATTATCTTTCAATAGGTCATAATTTCCAACCAAAAATCAATTAATTGTCATAGATTGGAATACAACTTGATGAAAGAACCCTATGTAGCCACAAAGGGAAGTAAATAAAACCTTGGGCGACCATAATAACAAACACCCTAAATGATGACCCTAACAATTAAAAAAGGAAAAAAACCAAATCTTATGAACTAAAAAAACAAAGAATAAAACCCTTGGGAAGCAAAAAAACTCAATTGAAGTGAGTCCTCCTTTGAGGTGAGAAAAAGCCATATGAAATGATGCCCCACTAGTGGCCAAAAAAAAATCACTTGAACTGACCCCCATTGGAAGTGGAAAAAAGAAATCACTTGCATTGACCCCCATTTGTGGTGAAAAAAAACGTCACTTAAAATGAACCCCCATTGGGGTGGGAAAAAAATCATTTGAAAATGCCCCCCCCCCCCCCCCCCCC
>Ga0209208_10005856_pt1 | contig 17036 bp, 15 predicted proteins | sample S1TSphfallax_3_FD_187694 | JGI IMG/M metagenome (GOLD analysis project Ga0209208, IMG submission 187694) | Host-associated microbial communities from peat moss isolated from Minnesota, USA - S1T2_Fd - Sphagnum fallax MG (SPAdes) (version 2) | ecosystem: Host-associated > Plants > Peat moss >...
GTCTCTGCGCTACTACGTGGTTCCTATTTTCTCTCTCTCTCTCTCCCGCACGCGCTTCCTTCCTCTCTCTCTCTCTTCGATTTTACACCAAAATCTTGTTTGATTTGTAGTAAAATAAAATTTGTTGTTGTTGTTGTCGTCTACAACTTGAAAACCTAATAATTTTGTTGTCGTTGTGTTGACAGATAAACCCTAGAATTTCTGACAAACTACTGCAACCTCTCTCTCTCTCTCTCTCTCCGCGTGTCTCTTGTTCTTCTGTCACTCCTGTTCTGCTTTTTTCCCATTCTGAGAGTTGAGCGTTTGTGCTCATAGTAGGGAGTAAGTGCGCTTTTTGTCTCCCAACATTTTTGAGTGTGTGTGTGTGTGTGTGAGTTTTGTTCATTTGTCCACAAGCTTGTTAGTTTCACGTATTTCACTCACTGTGTTTTGCCCATTTGCTGGAGTGGGGCTCTCAGCAGTAACAACAACCGAGAGAGAGAGAGAAAGAGAGAGGGAGAGAGGAGGCAGCATGAGAGAGGTGGTGAAGAAAGGGTTGCCCAACATGAGGGGTTGGAACCGATTCTTTACGGGTCGTAAAGGGAAGCAGTTGCAAAAAACGCTGAACAATGTGAAGGTGACGATCTTGTGTGGGTTTGTGACTGTTCTTGTTTTGCGCGGGACGATCGGAGGTGGTAGCTTCTTCAGCCCCGCTCAGGAGCTTCAAGAGCTCCAGGACAATCCCGAAGAACTCGCCAAGGAAGCGAGACGAATATTGGCTGAGAAAGAGATGGAGGAAGAGGAGAATGAGCCGGAGCCTGACCCTAATGCGCATTACACCTTGGGTCCTGAGATCAAAGACTGGGACCAGCAACGTGCGCTGTGGTTGTCCAAGTACCCACACTTGGCCAAGACTGCAAACGGTAAGGACCGCTTCCTCCTCGTCACTGGTTCCCAGCCCACCCCTTGTGATAACCCTGTTGGTGATCACTACTTGCTGAAAGCTATCAAGAATAAGATTGACTATTGCCGTCTGCATGACATCGAGATTGTCTACAACATGGCACATTTGGACCAAGAAATGGCAGGCTACTGGTCCAAGCTGCCTCTGATCCGGAAGCTGATGCTGGCTCACCCTGAGGTAGAATGGATTTGGTGGATGGACTCGGATGCACTGTTTACAGACATGGTCTTTGAGCTTCCCATCGAGAAGTACAAAGAGTATAACCTGGTTGTCCATGGTTACAAAGAGCAAATCTATGACAAGAAGAGCTGGGTAGGCTTGAACACTGGCAGCTTCTTGTTCCGGAATTGTCAGTGGTCTTTGGATCTGTTGGATGCATGGGCTCCTATGGGTCCTAAGGGTCCCGTCCGTGTGGAAGCTGGGAAAGTGCTGACTGAGACTTTGACAGGAAGGCCGGATTTTGAAGCAGATGATCAGTCTGCACTGATTTATTTGCTTGTAACGCAGAATGAGTTGTGGTCAAACAGAGTGTTTCTGGAAGAGTCTTACTATCTGCATGGCTACTGGGTGAACATCGTGGAGAAGTATGAGGAAGTGATGGAGAAATACCATCCAGGTTATGGTGATCACCGCTGGCCATTTGTTACACACTTTGTGGGTTGCAAGCCTTGTGGCAGCTATGGAGATTATGCAGTTGAACGATGCTTGAACCAAATGGAGCGAGCTTTCAACTTTGCTGACAACCAGATCTTGGAGATGTATGGATTCCAACATGGCAGTCTTGAGACTGCCAAGGTGAAGCGAACCCGGATGGATTCATCCGACCCTTGGGATTTGCATTTAGGCATGGAATCAATGCAGAGGCAATTGTTTGGCTGATGGTTTTTTATGACATAAAATTGTAAGTGAAATCGTGCATTTTATGGCTTAGATTGTTGTAAGGTTAAAGGGGAAGGTCTTTTAAGCAGCCTGTTGCAGAATGCAACATGCTCTGATTTCTGCATTTGGACATCAATGTGCATTGCAGCAGCAGCAACAGTCTGGTGATAGCTTAGTGAACTTGTGGAAGTGGAAGGACAGCATCACACATTTGTGAGTTAGAAGGTCATGTAATTTAGGGGGAGAGGTAGCTGCTTTTGTAAAACTTTAGTCTTTCATAACTCTTGCAAGAGATTGTTGACACATAACAGTGGTTTCATATTCTGTTAATGCAGCTGTACGTACCATTCTGGTCAAACCCAGTAAAGAGAATGCTCAATGTTGCACATTCTTTAAATGCAGCTGTACCCAATTTGTTTGAACTCAAAAGACAATGCTGATCTGGCATTACATGTTATCAAAGGAAAAATTCTGCTATCTGTGGAATCCAGCAACTATTTGGATGATAACTGAATGTGTGAGAGAGGAGATGTACATTTGTGTATTTGAGTGTTTCTTCATTCACAGAGATTGCTGTTACTTTGGACTTTCATTCTTTACAATTTTTCATTAATTCATTAAGAGAATTCCATATTGAATAGGTTTTGGTGTAAATCCAGCAAATTCCAAGAGAACAAGTATCAAAACAAACCCTTGCAGGAAGGTGTTTTTAGGGAGACGTAGCTGGCCTCGAAGTTATCTTTCTGTCTTACCTGTCTTGAGAATTCCCACTCCTGGGTGGGGGAGAGCAATAAGCAGAGCTCCAACTTGAATGTTTCACCAGTGGTGTGAAGTCAGTTTGAATCCTTGTATAATGACTTAACATGCAGTGGCAAATCCATGTTTTTTCTGAGAAACTGTCTCTCAATTTGCATACTGCCAACCTAAAGGGTGCTGTTACTTTGTGAAATCATTTATGCAGTTTATTTCATTCACATCATTAGCTTTCCCAGCCTTTTAAGGACTTTTAGCTTTAGCTACTCATCATTAGCTAAGTACTTAAAAGGTCAAGCAAATTGTGCTTAGTTTACATATGTAGTCTGATCCAAGATAATTAGCAGTCAATTTTGATGTAATTGAAAATAATTGCAATTGTGAATAACGAGCACTTCTGTATTTGATACCAGCCATGAAGGTTGTAATTGTAACGAGTATAAGGCTATGAGTACCTGACAAAAGAGTTTGTAAGATTGTGTTTTTGAACCAGCATATTTGCTGCATGGTTCAGCCATGGAGGTTGTAATTGTAACGAGTATAAGGCTATGAGTACCTGACAAAAAAGAGTTTAAGATTGTGTTTTTGAACCAGCATATTTGCTGCATGGTTCAGCCATGGAGGTTGTAATTGTAACGAGTATAAGGCTATGAGTACCTGACAAAAGAGTTTAAGATTGTGTTTTTGAACCAGCATATTTGCTGCATGGTTCAGCAGCTGAGCATCCCAGTTTGCAGAAGAGGTAGTGTGTAATAGAGTGCACAAATGATTTCAATGATTTTTTTTTGCACTGCTGACTTGGATGAAGAAAATTTATTTTTGGACCAACATCATTGGCTTCAAGTTGCTTTTGTTCATGCCATGTTCATGTACTTAGACACAAAGCATACTTTTTTTTTCCCTCAATTTTTATAGAAATAAGAATATTGTTGTGCCTTGCACCATGGCAAATGATAATGGTACCACCCAGAATGTCATAACACAGTATTGGGTCCTTGACAGGTACCCTACTTCTTGACCAAAATTACCAGAAACCTGGGTTGTGTTTAGGGTTTCCGGGGGATTGTAGTGATAAACAGTGTTAGCCATGTGGAGAAATGAATGGGCCCCAAAAGAGATGACTCTAAAAGAGTAGAAGATGACTAGAGAATATGGAGGAATGTCCAAAGGATTATTTTTTAATTTTTTTCTCATTCTCCTTGGATTGTTTTGTATCTAAGTAGATCGCTTCGAAACCCAACGACTTCAATCCAAACCCAACAACTTCAAAGCGAGCTTCACAAACAAGGCATGAGTAGAGAGGGACACCAGGTACCCAATTTTAAAAGTCTGAAATGGAAGCAACTTCCAGTACCTTGAGGAGTAAAGTTTCTTCCTTATTTTCCTCCAACATAGAAAATAGAGATTTGTCAACAAAGAAAAGTCCAAAGAGCAACTCTTGTGCATCCGGCCCACAAAAATGATAGAAAAACCTGAAAAAGGAAAGAAAGTTGTATCTGGACAAATCAGTGGCACCCAGAGCCCAAGTTCGAAACCAATTCCAGCACGAGATTTTTATAATATACAAAAGGTGTGCATTGACAAGCAAGAAGCTACAAGTAAGAAGTCATAACAAAATGATGAAAAAAATCTCAGAACAAAATGATGAGAGAAAAAAGAACCCAAAGAACTACTTTCTGTAGGAAATAATGAATCCATGAATGCCAAGAATGAGATCTGTACACATGGTGTGAATAGTATGGAGAAAGAGAGAGGCTACATGGGATTGGTTGTGGGTGACTGACTACAAGAGTTATTGACGGAGGCAGATTTTATTGGGTATGCACACAGAGGGGAAGAACATGCAAGGAACAAACAAATGCACTTTCCAGAAAGAGAGCCACTTGTATAAAACCACTTTGTGTGACAACTATAGTAGAGCAAGAGCAGTGTTTTCTCTTTTTTTTTGGCCAAATTTTTGACACTCTAGGTGAAGAGAAAAATAACCCAGTGTGCAACTCATACCAAAAGGAATTTTGTGGGGAAAAAACATTGCACAAAAAGTCCTCAGATTTCATGGATTCTATTTTCTGAAATTGTCATATTTAGACAATAGGTTCAAGCAGGTAGCCCAAATCATAGCAGGATTTTTAAAACTTGTTTTGGCTTTTCTCTCTGACCTGTAGCCAAAATTTAGCTAATTCCTCTTGTGGGTGATCACCAATGTGGCTTCATCACAAAAAGAAAAAGAAAAAAGAACAACCCTGTATCAATGATAATTTTTTTCAACTTTCTGATGTTGCATCATTGGCTAGCATCCCGTGATGGATTTAGCACTAAATGGCAACAAGTTTTTAGAACCTTTCTAAATAACGTTTTAGAAACTACACTTTAAAACAAAAAGCTACGAAACTAAAATCAGAATCCAAATGTGGTGGAAAAAAATTTCCCCAAACATTTGACAATTTTTTTCAAGGAAAAAAAATGAGAATACTGTGAAAGAATTTTCCCTTTGTATTAATTTTTTTTTGTTTTTGGCAACATAGCACCCTGGACAAAAAAACCCGCTGCCCTGTATTATTCGAGACTAATCGTATTACAGAATTATGAGTTTGAAAGAAGAAGAGGATGGGAAGACAGAAAAATGAAAACTCTTTCTCAGTCTTCTTCTCTTCAAGCCAGGCTGTGACAAATTGTCAGTCCATGATTTGTGTGTACAGCCAACAAACAACAGACTAAGTAAGTGATCGTTTTTGCTCACATATATATATGTGTGTGTGTGTGTATGTACCTACTAGAGAGAACGGGCAGGTCCTGGCAGAATGATTCCACAATGTGAGTTGTCAGTGGACGATGCACCCCGTGTCTGTCGTAACATATTCATGACATCCTCCCTCCTCCACCCCATCAAGGTCTGGTTGATGTATGGAGGTTGTAAAATGGCTTAAGTACATTGTAAAAACAGAGATAAGTAAGAAGGAAATTCTTCTCTCTCTCTCTCTCTCTCTTAGACCCACAATCCCCCTCTCTCTCTCTCTCTCTACATGCCACTCTCCAGTAACCTCACCTCTACAGAGTGCCAGAAACTGTACCCGATTCTTTCTTTTTTTACTTACTACACAACCTGCCAAAAAACTAGAGATCCTATACTATGATGCCACCACCACCTCAATTACTGAAGGCAGAATGAGGTTGCATCGGAAAGTGTCTGTAAAGTCTGTCATTAATATTTTTGCAACACTTTGTTGCTAGATCACAATAAGATGCCACAATAAGAGATATTATATGCCAATAATGGTGGTGGGCATTAATGACTGGAAATCAGCCAATCTTCTTGCTGGCTATATATAGCCAAGATGATTTATTAGAAATGCAAAAGAACTAAAACCATGTGCTTTTTTGAGATTTTCCAATAGCCAGAAGAATTCAATCAAATTTTGAGAAAACTTGGCCAGATTTCTACACATGGTTCAATTCAAGTAGTTAGCCAAAAATTTAGAAGGACATATATATATTTTTTGAATTATTTTCATATTTAGCTTGTAGCCAAATCTGGCTAAATTTTCATGTTGTTCATCATCATGTTGGCTAGAACAAGAATTTGACCCAAATTTTAAAAATCGCTGCTGAAAACACTTCCTGACAAGAGGAGTTGGGGAGTTTGTTTCTTGTATTTGTTCTGCAGTCAATTGCCAACAACAAACCAAATGGGTAGCTGCAATCTACTCTCTACCTAAAGTCTGCCATCATACCATCCACTTTGGTGGTCAACAGACAGACAAGAGAGAAAGCCACCAAAACTTTGTCAAAAACACAAATTGTGCCATAATTTCCAGATAACAGTCTTGAGGATCATTTTCCAGGATCCTTTTTTGGATCCTACATCCTCACTTTCCTGGTCCTTGAAGAGAGAAAAAAAAAGGTGTAGAAAAATCTTCAAAACTGCAATTCACATTTTTAAAAAAGTCTGAAAAATGTGCACAACGTGCTGGTACTCATATAATATACATATACCTCAAGTGATGATAGCTCAAGGAAGTTGGAGGTTGGTATGAGTGGAACATACCTGAAGCTCCTCGTGGAAAATACAACCATGCAATGCAAATCATCACCATGTGTTTTACTACTGCAAGTGCATAATTTAGGGCCCCCCAGCACTGCAAAAACACAAGGAGAATTTTTAAACAGTTTGCCATGTGTTTACTACTGCAGGTGCATGATTTATAGTCCCACTTTGGTGGGTCAATAGGCTTCCATCAAAGAAGCTGCTCTAGGAGTGCAAAGATATGGAGATATTTGGATCTTTGATGGGCTTTTTAGGAGCACCCATTAAAGACGGGTGGTGCTTTGACTACCTTTACATTACCAGGTTAAACTTAACGTGCTAAAAAAGCCAACAACAAAAATTTCACCACAAAATTGCATTGTTAATGTACGTACTGAAACAACTTTCATTGAGTTCAGTGTTGTTTTGAAATAGTTATAACAACAACAGCGCACAAAGTGTTCTGTCACACTAGATGTACTCAACACTTCATTCTAAGTCAATTGTGTATAAAATTCAAAACACAATCCAAAACCCACTTTGTTGAAATGGCCATCCTATGTGGGCCTAGATGCAACAATGCCCACCAATGCACCACTGGATCAGCAATTTTTTATTTTGTTTTGTGGCAGAAGTAACAACAGGAAATGCCTTGTGACATTTTGTAATTTTTTGTTTTTGTAAACAACTACTAATTACCTTGCCAAACTAATCGTAATCCTCCACCTTAGTACGAGACTTTAGGTTGAAACCCATGCAAGTTACCTACTCTAATTGGAACACAATGTTCAAACTAATGTTGTGCATGTAAAATGTAAATAGTCAATTTACATGTCAAGTAAAATTTTATAAATATTAATCATTTATAATTTACACACTCATTTTTTTTCAATTACACTATTTTTTGGCATTTTTTTAAAAATTTACTTTTACATTTACATGTTGTCATGGATATTTTGTAATTGTAAATAATGATGAAATATTGTTATTTTCATTCAAAAACCATTGAGAAGTGCAATACCAATGAATCCTAATCTTTTGTGGGGGAATGAACAAATGAATGAGAAACACAATTCATATGCATATTGCATTTCCTTTTTTCTCTCTCTCTTCAAGATTCAAAATGATGTTTATGGAAATGGAGTTCTTTCAACAAAAAAAAAACAAAAAACAAAAAAGAGGGGAAAGGGGTAAATGGTATGCATGGGAAAAAAAAGAAGGGAATAAAAGGAGGAAACGGGCAAATGGTAGGCATGAGGAAAGAAGAGGGAAGGAGGTAAAAGAGAAGAGATAATTAAGCATGAAATATGGAGGAGTTCTTTTCATTGTGTTTTTCTGAGCTCCCCCATGTTATCCCTTTTATTTAAGTTGTTTGCAAGTGCAATTGGTGACATTGTTGTCATCTTGTAATATTTTTAGTTGTTGCAAGTTGTTTCAATTTGTTTAGTTGTTTTAAATGAGCTTCTTGCATTTTTTTTATCATGTTTGTTGTTTTCCAATCCCACTTCTTGTGGTTGTTTTGCAACTTCTTTCGTTGTGGTCTTCCATAACAAGGTTTTAAATGAACTTTTTCATGTTCTTCATGTTCACATACATTTGTTGCAAGCATAGGTGGTCATGTTATGGTCATCTTGCAATTCCTAATATGGTTGCAAGCTTCATGAGTGCCCTGCTTCAAGTGAATATTTTACAACTTATTGTTTTTTTGTCATTTTGCATTTCCCATTTCTTGTGGAATTATCTTATAATTTCCTTCATTATGGCCTTACATAATAAGGTTTAAAATGAACTCTCCGTGTTGTTCCTTTTCATCTACATTTTTTGCAAATGAAGGTGGTGGTGTTGTGGTCATTTTACAACTTTTAACATTGTTAATATTCATTGATGCCCTATTTCAAATGACCTTCACCCTTCATCATCTTACACATGTTTTCATCATGGTATTGTGTTGTTGCTAAAAGGAAAACAAAGTGGGATAGGTGTAATACCTTCATTTTGTTGTAAATCATAATTTCATTGAGGGCAATGTGAAATGAAATACTTTATTTTGTTATTAAAAAAAATTCTATGGGAGAATCATCACAATACCACAATATCCCTTGCAAATGCATATTCCATGTCCTTCTTTGTGTGTTTTCTTTTCATGAAATGTGTACAAGAGTTTGATTATGGTTCATAATTCATATATTTTACAATAGTTGAAAGGCAAAATTTCATGATTCATGTTTTAGTTTTGTGTAAGGTTATAACAATTGGGAAAGGGCATTTGAACTTAAAAGTTTTAGGCCCATTGCCAAATGAAGAAGTCTTTCCTATTTGTTTATCTCCATATGATGCTACATTGAAGGGCACCCATCCCTTGTCATTCAAAAACATTAATATAAACATTGAAACTTTTATCATTGAAATTTTTTATTAGAATAAACTTTATTGACTTTGCATAAATAAGCCAAGTTTTTGGTTACAGCTTTATGGTGCATAAAGCCATATAAGCACATGTGTGCTTGTTTTTGTGTTTTACACTTACACATACCTTGTTTTACATGGGATAAAATATCCACATTTCAAACCTTTCTTTCCATGGTTTTAGACTTACACTTACCCATTATGTATATCAAACACCATATACACACACAACATTAGTTCAAATTCCACAATATGGGTTATTTGATCATTAAAACCTCTTTTGGGAAGTTTTTATCAAACTTAATGGTTAAATAACAATTGGTATGTGTTATGAACATCACATTCATGCTCACATTTTGTATGTGTAATTCAATAGGTGCACAAACATATGTTATTCACATAAATGCAATAATCCAAAAAAGAATTGATCAACAATGTTTCTAAAATTTGTAGGTTCATCATTTGCATTACCTATTATATATTTTTAAATTTTCGTTTCCCTATACGCCTTTCCATCATTTACACATGTATTTTTTATAAATGTAATACTAACATATTGAACAACTTCAATATTGCATGACATTGAATAAATCAATAATTCAAGTTTCAAAAATATTAGTTATCTTACATTAATGAATTACATGTTTTCCATCAATATTGGTATCAATGTGATTTCAATAATCTTTGAAAATATTATGAAAGAATACAAAAGACTCAAAATGAAACCAAAGAAATATGATTTCATTAATAGAATATATTTTACCTATAAACCACAATGGAACAAGGGATGCCAAAAAGAAATGGGGAAGCAAAACATTACCAAACAAGAGATAAAACTATGAACTCACAACAACAACAAAATAACCAATAAACATAACATATCATAGGGTAAAACAAAAATCAAACCAAAACCCAAGAATTTGACATCAAATTTTAATTTTAAACACTCATTTTGTAGATAACAAACATTTGGGGCTCCATGAAAGGTTTCGGGGTGAAAAAAAGGCCCAAAGGAAAAATAATTTTAATGATAACTTTATTATGTAGTCTTTAAATAAAATAATATCTTATATTGGCTATGAATTAAAAGATAATCATGATAATCAAAACACTATATTTACAATGTCTAGTATGGTATTTATGGCAATGTCTTTTAGATGTGGGTTGATTTTTTATATATAAGGAGATGGAAGGGTGTGTCCACAATATAATGAGCCACACCCAACTCCTTTGTTCCTTTCAAAAGGACAAGGACTTGAAATTGGAAATTGAGATGGCATGCAACCATTGCACAAAATTTATGGTTTAATCATATGTTTGACTTGTACAATATAATTATATAATAAAATATAGTTTCTTTGAATTTTACAACTTATCTTTATATTTATCCAAGAGTTATTGGAAAGAAAATTACATATTCTGAATTTTATAATTTATTTATATATCAATTCCAATGATGATATGAAACCATCTAAAGTCTAATAATATTCAATTACATGAATATGAAAAAAAATCCAAAAAATCTAGATTAATTTTGATAATTTTTATGCAACTTACTTAAAACCTCAACACTAGTTACAAGTGTTTAATTAGTCATTTTTCACCCTCAAATGTTGATATAATCGACTCATAGTTTTATATGTCATTCTTGAATGTATATTACATCACACTATGTAGATTACACGAAAAACATTTAATCCTAAGTGAAGTTAAAAATTGACAAGTGTGTTATTCCGAAGTGGTTACACTTGTAGTGGCTCATTGTATTGCAAACTTACCCATAAATAAGGTTTTTTTAAAAATGTCTTAGGAATACTTTTTTTTTTATCTTCAAAATCTAGCAAGAAATATTTTAAAAATTTGCTTACATGTTGCTAAATGTCCCCCCTTTCCCCCTCCCCCATTATCAAACATTTATATCAATTTGTAATAGGTTACCAATAATATAGAAGGATTCTTGGATTTTTTCACTTGTCAAAACTCAATTATAGCCAAATCCAACCAATTTGTTTTATGTATTGTCACCATCTTAACACTTTTCTAAAATTCTTTATAGAAACATTAGATGAAACTTGAATTTGTTGTGACTAAATGATAATGGCAATTTGTTAATGTACACTTTTTTTTTCGCCCAATGTTTCAATTACAAGTGAGTTAATGTCATTTGATAGATGATGACACCTTGTTTTAACCATAGGTGATGATAACAAAAGTTTGATACCTTCTTCTCATTATCAACTTGTTCAATAAATAAGTAGGCCAAATAATTTTTTTAAAAATAAATAAATGTAAATCAATGTTTTGCCCATCACTACTACAAATCATTATTACAAATAACTATTTTTCAAGCCATCCAACTTGATTGTCTTGTTTGTTTTGACCATAAATTTGTCAATTTGACTACAAGCCCTAATTGTCGAAGTGATATGTTATTTTTATTAGTTCAATTCACTAAAAATGATTTAATTATTTGGTCAAATGTTACATTAGTTGAAGAGAACAAAAAATGGACACCATTAGTGAAAAAGACAAGGCTCTAGTTAAATGGGACATTCAATTTTGTTTAAACCATATTTATAATAAACTAATTATTAATATAAAACATTATGGTTATCTTGATTGGTCAAATTGACTAATGACAATTTGACTATTAATCAAATTGATGGTTTAAATGAACATTAAATTGACTCAATAGTAGGTATGACCTTGGTAGGTAGGTAACTTAAGTAGGTAAGGTAGGCTAGTTAACCTAAGGTAATTAAACTAAGTATCCTATGTTGATTAAAAAAATGTTCATGACAATAAAATGAGGAAATTTGTTTTTGTTGAATATACAATGTAATAATTGAAGACTTGATTTTTCAATGTGGAGATAAGGGGTTCAAGTCCTCATACTTGCAACTTATGTAATTAAGCTATTAAGTTAGGGTGATTAAAAAGGTTAATTAGTGTAGCTAGTTCCTAATCTAGGATTGGTGTTTAACCTAGGTTAGTTTTTTAGTTGAAATGCCTAATCTAAGTTAGGTCTAGCTACCTACCTACCTATTGGCCTACATTTCTACTTATCTAGGCACTACATACATATTGAGTCAAACTTCAATTCATTTTTATTGTCATTTTTATTAATTGTCAAAATGATAGTTGTCTAAGCTCACTAGGTAGTTCATATGACCAATAAATAAACCAAGAGTCAAAAAGACCATTAAGAAAGAAAAAAAAGTGTCAATTTGACCAATAGTCAACTTAGACATGTCAAAATCAACTTGTCTAGTATGACAAACTAATCAAGTTAAAAAAATGTCACAATTTGGTACTTTTTACTAAATTTTCCAATTAAAAACCATGATTTTTAGTAATTTGCATGGGCATGTGCATGTGTGTGTGGAAATGTTGCGTTTTATGGCATTGTGTACTATGTTAATTGTCATGGTGAATTTATTTGAAAAAACCATGAATGAATTTATTGTCCTTGGCATGAATTCAACCCTACAAAATTAAACCTTTTGATCTTTAAAAATGGGTAAAAAGTTAAAAACAAACTTATTACATGTCCAAGCAACAAACTAACCATTTAAAGGTCATATAGTTGTGATGGATTTGATGAATGAATCACAAGATGAAAAATGAAATCTTTAGATACACATGAAGGACAAGTGATTAACTCCCTTTTGGTTGCAACATGTATAAAACTTAAACATTAAGTGTGCATGGATGATTTCATCCCACAATCAATGTACTTTGGACTTTAAGAATTGGAAACCAATCTATCTATACAATAAAAAAGTGATATTTATCTATCTATATTGTTTGAACCTACCTCTTCCAAGCCTAACTACCTCACTCTTTTCCCTACCCACCTACATGGACATGAAAAGCACAATTTTGAGATATGGCATAAATAATGATGAACTATATATTTGAAACCATATGCGAATATAAAAAGGGGAAAAAGGGAGGGGGATTTTGTTTGGTTTGAAACCTTGCCCTTTGGGTGTGGGCATTACATTGGTGGCATTAATTTAAATGAAAGCACATTCTTAATTAATAACAATACTTGACAATGGAAAAACCTCCATCTTCTATTGCTAATTGATATTTTCATAACTTTATTGGGACATGACACATGGGCTTCATCAATAAATGTTTGTGTACATAATCATCATGAATGTTAATAGGGATTAACTATTACATAGTGATTATATTCACTAATTCATACATGGGTTCACATCTCATCACGTTAATAACCACTCCTTAGAACAACATTCAACCTTGGCACCAAGAGATTACCATTGCTTACATGATGTTAATTATGCATGCATACATACAAAAGATTAAATGGTGATCAATGATCATTATCATGTCATTTGACCACCTAGTACCATACATGTATTTATTAAGGATCATGTTATTTATGGATCATAATTTTTAGTACAGTCACATGTCCAATTTGGAATTCAAGGTGTTGCATACTTATGTGTGGTGTTGAAAAAGTTATTTAAGCATAAGCAAAAACATTTTGAATGAAAATTAAGACTTGAAACTAGTAGTTCAAATTTTATAAAACTTCAACCTTGACATAATTTTAAAAATTAACATTACTTTATCTTAAATTTGCAACTCCTTGACATTTTGATTTTGAATCAAGTCAAAACATAGTTTTGAAGTTTGTAAAGTTCAAAACTAATCAAATTTTGACTATCATACTTCCGTTCATTTCCACATGTGCAACAAATTTTTTAAGAATATTCATCATTTTTATATATAATAGACTGAACTCCAACTTATATATGGAGTTTGGACATTTCACATGTTTCAATCTTGATGGTAAGATTCAAAGTAAGTGTTTTAGACAAAAGATTGAATATATATTATATTACCTTTTAAATTGTTGCACACAAGAGATTAAGGATATTGATGATCATGTTGGTAGGAAAATAGTATCAAGGGAAAGCATAGTAGGGTGACATTTCAAATACATTTTACAATAAACAAAAGTAGATGGAAAGAAAAGAAAGCATTGACAATTTGTACATGAAAGTAAAAACAACATTAGGGTTTAGTGAAAATTTTGAATTTTAATTATTCTATCAAGCTTTGATTCCTTGTGATAAATTCACAAATAATTTTGAAAGAAATTTTTATTATTCATATGCTATCACAATTCTAAATGTTATCATATCTTATAAATAATTGTGTTTTATTTTGAATTGCTAAGTTTTTAATATCACAAAATTTGAATGATAGATTTGCAACATAATTCTATTAAGTAACATATTGTTATGAAGTGGGTAAACTTACTTTTATTTCATAATGTCATTTCTTTTCTTTTGAGAACCTTATTTTAAATTAGTACAATTTTTAAAACCATACAAAAATGAACCTTTTAGTTTTTATATGGAATGTTGTCAAATTTCCACCTAGGTTTAACACAAATTTGATTTAAAAGTTTAATGCCACTCACATAAACAAGCTTCATCCAAGGTTTTATTTTTCAACATAATTTAACATTTTGAAAACTTGAACATCCCAAATTTGATTATACTATTTGCTTCTTCATCCAACACACTTACAATTATGAGGAATAAGATAAATGAGGCAAGTTTGCCTAGAGAGATAGGTCTAAACACATTGAAACAAACCCAAACATTGGTATATTGAAAAATTGCAATGCCAATACACTTACAAACTACATTATCATGTAATCTAAACCAATTCATTCTTTCGTATGTTTAAAGAATAACTAAGCCAACTCACACACAAAGGTTTTGCCATAAAAACATTTAAACACCTTATAAATCTTTTTTGTAAGCATGTAAAACCATCTACACTCCATCCATTCAAGAGGAAAACACTAGGAAAACATCATGATGTTGTGCTAGCTAAGGATCATTTATAACTTTCAATAGTAATTAAACTTATCACAAGTCAAATTGCTTAAATAATTCATCTTGACGTATAACATTTTTTCATCAATATGTTTTTACAAAAGTTGTTCAAAGGTGTGGAAATAATTAATTTTGTCACAATTTAATGGTTTCTAAATTTTGTAATAAATTATTTCATTATTCTTAAATAAGAAACAAAAGTTGAAAAATCAAGACCATGATTTGACAATCTTGTAGAAAATATTTGAATAAACTAGATAAACAATGTGATAAGATTTACAAGGTGAAAAAAGTTCTATGATAGAGTGTTGCTACCTTCAAAATCTTTATTGCAAAAATAAAATGGGATTTTGTGCACATGATAAAAAGCTACAAAAATTCTATGCAAACATACAAAACTGGAGCTAAACAACTATTGAAAAGATGCAACAAAAAATTACACATACCTAACTTTTGAAATTGGAGTACCTACTAGATTGAAAAATAAAAACTTTGTAATAAAAACTTCTAACAAATGCCTTGAAAAGTTGAAACTTTTTGAGCTAATAAAATTGATTATGGTCTTGTGATGAAGAGAATAATGAACCATTGCTATTTGCCAATCTTGTAGAAAGATCTTCAACTCAACAATAGCTAGAACCAAAGGATGGAAATACTCTTAGGATTGATTTGTACGTGCCAATTAAAAAAATAAATTAATATATGTACTATGCTAATTGCCCTCTTTGGTTCAATATTTTGATGGAAATGATGAAATAATATGGCAATTATATATTTTCACTTTTCAATAAATCCATGAAAAAATGTTGTTTCTTTCTATCCATGTTTAAAAAGAATCAGTGACATACAACAATGTTTTTTGGATGATACATCTAACAAACTATCAATTTTTTAATCTTCAATTTGCATATTTCAATTTTAAATGGGAATCATGCATCCCATGCATACCACTAGCCCCAAGTTCACAATGCCAAGGTCATGGGGATTTTGTTAATGTTTCTACTTTCTCAAATCCATTCAATTGTTTTCTCACCTATGACATATTAGGACAAGGGGAGGTGGGGGCTATTGTAGGCACCTTATGTAATGGCATCCACTAGAATCAAGATTTAAACATCTTTTGTGATATTAAAGTTATCTTTAATATAACCTTGTCTTTGGGTCCTTCTATCATTCTAAAACATTTTTTCACCCCTAAACGTTGGTTATCTACAAAAGAAAGCAAACTCAAAGCAAAAAGGAACAACTTTCTCATAAAAAAAAGTGAGAATTTACATTTTTTTTTCATGAAAGGGCATTTATTGTACATCATTCACAATAGTGACAAATTTTTTGAAAAAAAAATCAAAACTCAAGTTGCATACCAACTTTTTACTGCCAACCTAAGGGGAGAAAGGAGTTTCAAGTTGTGTTTATTACCAATGTATTTGTTTTGCTATCATGTGTTGATTTCAACCTAAGTTCACTCCCTTGATGACAAATTTTTGTTCTTCACCTTGAGTCCTCTTCTTTTTATGGATATATATATTGTTCAAGGTGTTATTCAAAATGTCAATATTTTGATTATTACTTTTGTGAGGTTCATGTGCATTGAATTAAACTATTACGAGCCCAACTTAAGTTTGGTTTCTTCACCATTATTTGTGAGATGATGATTGATGATATAACACTAACTCAATTATTACATAATCCAATGATTATTCATCCAAATCAATTTGCTCCTTTGGTTATTGCATTATTGGTGTACCTAAACAATAGAATATCATATCCTATTCACTTGCAAAATCAAATTATAATATACACTACATGAAAACATGACGTCCATGACTAGGTTGATATAATTACACATTGCATAAGCAATTAGAAATGGCATGAGTGATAAGTCTAATTCAACTAAAAATGACATAAGCAACTAGCTCAATTGAAAAGGAGTAGTCATGAATGCCATGTTTTGGCATAGTGGTAAGTTTATCTGCATTTACAAATTTGTGCAAATTATCTTTTCCATATGTCAATTAAATATTGAAGCCTGAATGTATGAACATAATAAAAAGAAAGTCTTTTTTATGAGGTCAATCATTGAAAACTCTCTAGCATTCAACTATATGTAATTCAATGTGTGTGATAGTTTTTTTAATGTTAAACA
>Ga0209208_10005857_pt1 | contig 17036 bp, 8 predicted proteins | sample S1TSphfallax_3_FD_187694 | JGI IMG/M metagenome (GOLD analysis project Ga0209208, IMG submission 187694) | Host-associated microbial communities from peat moss isolated from Minnesota, USA - S1T2_Fd - Sphagnum fallax MG (SPAdes) (version 2) | ecosystem: Host-associated > Plants > Peat moss >...
TATTAAATTTGGAAAATCATATAGACCTACTTTTATTTTTACTTTTTGTCTCTAATTGATGGGGATGACATTACCCAGCATAATTTTGTCCTCCTTTGTTTGAGGGGTGTTAAAAACAAGGTGTCACAACACGTAGGCCTTGTTGAATTAAAAACTTGATAATATATGTTTGAATAATCATGAATGTGATGGATATTATTTTGTATTATTTGATAGGGTAAATTTTGGAAGGTGTGGTTCAGTAATTTGAATGTAATGTGTATGGGTTTATGATTTGTTCACTAAGCTTCGGTTGATAAAAATGCATTGTTGTGATAACACATTGGTCCATATGTGATCAACTTGAATGTTATAAATAGTAATTATTTCAAAGGATACAATTTGTAGACCATATTTATTCATTAATTTTTGTAGTTCCAATGATTGTAATTTGTTTGTTAACATGTCAATATTAAAATCCGCAATTATTATAGTCAGGCAATTTGTAGGTGTTTTTTCAAGAATACGTTTTTAAATAGAGATGAAATAATATACCTATATTTTTGGTAGCTTAAAATTACAATTACATGTATAACTTCTCATGTATTTTCATTGAAAGTTATGATAATGAATTTTACATATGAATTTTGTATTAAAATTGTGTTTGACAAAGAACCCATTTCATCATAAGTATTGAATTGTTCTATGTTGATTATAACAAGATAAGATGTTCAACTTGTTATTTAATATGGCATGGTGAATTTCTTGATATGTATAAATGGTTTTTATATTTTTCTCATTTACACAAAAAAATATGTGATGCAAGCAAGATCTGGTTCGCAAGGATGTTTCATAAATGTAGATTTAATGAACAAATATTATAGGATTGTATGATTATAAATTCTTTTCAATAAGATTTCAAGTTAGGAATTGTTAGTTTATATTGTGTTGTTGTTTTTAAATGTAACATTTATTGATCAGCCATGGAATATACATGGAAATTTTTGTTCGATATTGGGAAAGGTAAATATATAATTGTTCTTTTGAATGAATTTGAAATAACATTATATATGTGAGGCCATGTTTTGTTACACCAAATGGATCAAATGTTAAACAATCAAAAGTCAACCTTTATGCAGGACATATAGTGTGCCCAACAACCAATTGAATTGGGAATTGCATTTTTTATACATTTGTGAATTTTCAAACCTTATGTTGATTCCAATTTGAAGGTTTCAAAAATGTATTCATATTAATGATTTTGACAAGGATTCTATATAAACTTTAAAAATTCCATCTACACCATTTACAAAGCCATTTGATATTATGTAATTTCTTGCACATAATTCGATTAACATATCTTATTTAATTGATAATTCATGATCAAAGCTAATTGTTTGGCTTGATATTTTTGGTAATTTGAAATGTGAAGGACATGTTCAATGAATGTCCTTTGCATGAAATGTGAATGTTTGACCTAGTGTATTTTTCAATATCATTTTGTTATGTTCAATTATTTTGGCATTTGTATAAAACAAATGTGGCAAAATATTATCTATTAATGGTGTTTTTAAACAAATTTGATTAATAAAACTAATATCTTTGAAAGTATGTGATGTTATTTGAAACTTATTTAAAATATTAATGAATTGAAGATCATTTTGGCACATGTCTTGTTTTAATTCATAACATTTTATGTTTTCTTGCCAAAGATGTGTCCCAAAGATATTGAATCCATCAGTTCTTGATTTGAAAATCTTTGAATCTCAAATTGGTGGGGTTTAGTAAAAATCACTTGTCATTATAACATCAAGACCACCCATAAATTCATTATGTTTTTTGGATTTATCCAGAGTCTATGGCTTCAAACCATGCATATTTGTGCTCCTGTAGTTTTTTAAATAGGAAAAGACACATCTTTGATTAAAATGCATATGAAAAAATACATTGTTGATCTTTTCTTATCAAAATGTTTTTTGTTTTTGTGCATTCATCTTCCCTACATTGGTGAGGCAAAGGAGGAGACAAGGACTTAAACTTTTATGGATTGAAATATTCCTATTGTGATTTTTGTTGCAGATATGAATAGGGGGAGGAATCAAAAGGGAGGCTAGAAATAGAAGGAAAGAAGGATAAAAAGCCAACTTGTTTTGCATGTTGTGTGTAAGCATGTTAGTTTTGGCAAACCCGTTCTTGTAAATTATATTCCAATGTTCAATTTAAATTGATTATGAAAACCATGATAGGAGAAATATAGACTCAATGGATATAGATATGGATCTACCTGTGGGTGCCATTTTCATGTTATTCAAAAAGGGAAGTTTTTTTCAAATGGCCACTCATCACCTTGTAAATCCATCTTCATTTCACCCATCATGGACATTTTTATATGGAACATAGGAAATGGATCATTGAAAGATTGATCCACAATTTCGAAGATGAATAATTAGTGGGGAGTAATGGTAGATTATCACTACCATTCATGATGCTGGTGATAATGACATGACTACAGTAATTTTCATTAGCATGTTTGTTATTGTTTGACCTAGTTTTCTAAATTTGAAATTAACTCTTTTGTTTTCTTCTATAACATTTTTTCACATTCCTAGTTGTTGATAACTAACACCATGTGTATGATCAAGAAAAAACAACGATGTCAACTGGCAAGAAACCTAAGCCTTTTGTGCCTATAAGAAGCCAAGGTATCACAACCAATTAACCAATTCACAACAACACCCTTGAAAACCAACCTTGGAAGCACAATTTGTTTCATCTTATTAATGAAAAAAAATTGGGTCTTAAAAACGAAACCAAGGTGGAATTTGAATTGGTAAAGAATCCTCTACATGAGACTTATTCTAAAGACCTTAAACATTGAAAATCTTTCTTAACGAAAATGATAGGCATTGAATACTTGACAAACACTCAATATTGGTAGTCAATTAACACAAAGGGTACAACATGAAATTGCAAAAAAGACTTTGAGTGCTTTGAGTTTGAACATCTTCAACTCGGGCAATTCAAAGGATTTACAATTGGGAAACAGTTCAACTAAACTTCAAGATTTACACCTTTAATGATTTACATGGAATTGAAAAGACATGCAACTTTTACTTTTCAAGTGTAAAAAGAAAATATCTTACCTTTCATTGCACAAGATGTACAACATCTTGTACAACAAGTGTATAGATGGTCTAAAAACCAAACTCTAGTGCTCCAAAATCCATGTGTTGATAACTTGGGGTGTTTATAAGAGAAAATGTATATAAATATAGGCACTAAGATCATAACATACATTATGTACAATGCTAAATGTAAGCTTCAACCATTATTAAGTATTTACCATTCTTGCCACACAAGTCATAGAAAGGAATAGGATATGCATGGAGTGCAAATCCAAATGCACCCACTAAGTTTCAAATAATAAGCATATTGAACATTGAATGGTCTTCGTGTTCAACTCTACACAAAGAGGAGGTAAGAGGCAAAAAATGGATTTTCATGAATGGGGGTGGCAACTCCTTTTACTTTTAACACAGCGCAAGAAACAAAATACTCACAATGAACCTAAAGAACATTAGAATAAAAATTAATTGCTACCATTTAAAATAGATTTAGGAATATTGTAACGAAAAGAGAGGGTCCCAGAAATCGTACAGCACATACACTGCCTACTACAAACCCTGCCAACTTCGTTCTGCTTGATCAATCTCTCATCGACAGACACCTATTCCCACTTAGACTCAAACCGGATCATTGCTCGACTGCTGATCTGTTTGTATTTTGAAGATCGACAGGCCTATAAGCACATTACTAGACGTAGCACAACTCACAATGTCTTCTCACACATACGCATCAGAGCGCTTTGCATTCCATTCACAAGGTATATACACACTTCGACAGCACAAGCATGACCCCTCAAAACAACGAATCTGATCGTTTCTAGAGTTCTTGTTCCTCTTCTACATCCTCTATCCTCCTGCAGCTTGAACTTGGCTACCTATCAGACGCAGCGGAAATCCAAGACATAGCCGAAGCTCTGAGCTACCGAGCTCTTTTCTTCTCCAATTCTTTTATCTCTCCCAAAATTATCTCTCTCCCAAAACTACAGCCCTCTCTGCTGTCTGATCTACCTCCCTACTATCTGTTCTATCTCTTAAACTTTGTTCTATCCTCTACATTGCCTCCAAAATTGTCTCTCCTCCCCTTCCGACTTCTGATTCTTCCTCCTCAACAAGTTTGTTGCTTCTTCCAAAAGCTTCTCCAAAACGTTCAGTGCGGATCCAATCCGATCCAGAATCCGCCGTCTCGCCACCTTAATTGAGCATGCTTCATCAATGGTAGCCGCCGCCATCTCCATCCCTGCACATAGCTCAAAAGAAAGCCATGCAATCTTCATGCAATCCTGATGGGGCGCCGTCACACTAAGTCAGTTGATACACTCACATCCAGAACTCTAGGTTAGATTAGAGTTCGAACCACCTCCTTTCGCATTACAATACATCATTGTGCCATTTTGTACATTGTTTTTTATAGTGAAACATGGGGAGAGAAAAAACAAAATGTAAGGGCAAATAGGTCGAACACTACAACAAAAATGTTATCTCCAACCTCTAAGCAATTTTAATGTTAGTCTTATTTTGTTTTTCTTGTGTGAAAGCATATTATTTATGTAAGTGTCTAAAATGTCCGCCAATGGCCTTTGTAGCCTTACAATGTGTTAAGCAACTAATACAAACACAAATTTCACTTCCCACTAGAAGAAAGGAAACAAGACTAAAAGAGGTTTGGTTTATTTTTCCAACAATAAGCATTTTGTCAAGGATGCCTAAACAAAATCTCAAGTGAAATGTATTACTTACTAATGTGTACATGTAGACCCATGTTACATTGCTAACCTATTTTTGGACATTTCAATGTCAATAAAAACCACATGGTTATTAAGATCACTATAAGAAATCTTGGATTTTTTTACCGAAAGTTTTGGTTAAAAAAAACCCCATATGGTTTTTTTGCCCCCATGTCCAACTTGACCAAAGTGCCATTTTTGGACAAGTAGATTTAAACACAACCATTTTAACTTGGTCATTTTGGTTGGTCTTTTTTATTACTTTTTATTACTAGGTTGTCTTTATTAAACCACCGTGACAATAATATAATTTGGGCAACAACCAAAATATATATAATATTTAAATTATTTTTATTTAAAATTAATATGAAAATATTTAATTAATTAATTACCCTACCTACCTACCTAATTAATAAACCTAATAATTAATGTTAAAAATCATTTATTTATTTACTTACCAACCTTATGTCCTAGGCTTAGGCTAGGCCATCTAGCTTAACCACCTAGGCTAAACCAAGCCACTTAAGCTAAACCAGGGCTCCTATGCTAAGTGGTTAAGTAGGCTTTATAACTTAAGCTACTTAATTTAAGTGACCAAGGTAACCTAAATTGCAAGTGTGGGGACTTGAACTCCTCACCTCTACATTAAAGAGTCAAGTCCTTAACCATTGCACCATAACCCCATCAAGTGATTATTTTTAACAACATATTGTAATAAACATGATTTTGGACTAACATATTGTAATCAACTTCCATGAATTTTTTTCAACATATTACACTAAATGAACTTGAATTTTTTTACATTACTTACATAAATAGGTAGGTAATAAGTAGGTTAACCTAAGTAGGTAGGAAGTACCTATTAATAAATGCATGTACTTATGTAACATGTAGGTTATAATCTATTAAACCTTATAGGTACCTACTAAGTCTATGTTTATACCTACCTACACCTATGTTATTTAATAAGCTATGTATGTACCTACTAGCTTATAATTAATAAATGTAACTTAGGCATATTTAATAGGTGGTTTAGCCTATTAAGTAAATCTAGGGTTAAGTTACCTACCTAATACTAAGCTAAGCTACCTACCTAGTAACCTAAGTGGCCTAGCCTAGGTTTGTGACATACCTATTTAGTAGACTTAAATGACCTAGGTAGCCTAAGCCTATTAAATTAAGCTAACTTAAATTACTGAAACTATGTACCTACCTAAGTAACTTAGGCTAGGCTATGTACCTACCTAATAGGCCTAGGTTAAGTTATGTACCTAGGCTACCTAAGTTATGTACTTACCTAAGTAGCCGAAGTTAGGTTACATACTTACCAAAAAGGCTTAGGTTACGTTAACCTAAGTTACCTAACTCATGTACCTACCTAGGTAACTTATGTTAGGTTACGTATGTACCTAATGGCCTAAATTAGGCCAACCTATGTTACCTAAACTATGTACCTACTTAGGAGCTTAGGTTAAGCTACATACCTACGTCATAGACCTAGGTTAAGCTAATGTAGGCTTCCTAAACTATGTACCTACCTAGATAACTTAAGTTAAACTACATATTTACCTAGTAGGCCTAGGTTAAGTTAACCTAGGCTACCTAAGCTATGTACCTACCTAGATAACCAAAATTAAACTACATATTTACCTAGTAGGCCTAGGTGGCCTAAATTAGGCTACATTCGTACCTAGTAGGCTTAAGTGGCATAATTTAAACTATTTATTTTATAGGCCTAAGTGGCTCATGCTATGTACATAGCTACCAAGTAGACTTCAATAACCTAACTTAAACTACTTCATACCTAGTAGGCTTAGGTTGCCTAAACTACTCACCTAATTAATAGGATAACCTACCTTCCAACTAGGCCTAGGTGGCCTATGTTAATTACCTAGTAGACTTAGGCTACATGCCTATAATAGGCATAGGCTAATAAGCTACCTACATAGCTAATAAGTCGACCTAGTAAGCCTAGGTCACCTAAAATACCTATGTAAAAAGCTTACACTACCTAATTATAGGTTATTTAGTAGTCCTAAGCTACATCCTAGGTAACCTACTAAATAAATTTAGGTTAAGTTACCTAGTTAGGCTACTAGCTAAGTTATTACTTAACAAATAACCTACTAGCTTATTGATTATGATAGGCTAGAAAAGTAGTATAAACCTAGCTTAACCTACTACTTGTGTTAGTTTCAAATAATAAGGGTTCAAGTTTAAGTAGCCTAGGTTTAACAAATAGGCCAAGTCATCAAATGAATATAATTCGTTTGACTAAGTCTCAAATCATAATCATTAATTTGACTAAGGGTTCAATCAAGATGGTCAATTTGAATAAACTCTATTCATTCAATATGGTAATTTGATTAAGCCATGGCCATTTTGATGGACATTTCTCCATTTTGACTATATCTTCAACTTGACACTTGGTCAAATGTATTGGTCAAATGTAACATGTGTTTTTCATGCCCCAAACCCTTAATCAAAATGGACTTACCTTTGGGTCAATGTGAACACTTCAGTCAAGTTGGCCTTTTGAAAACCCACATTTTCTTGTAATGGATGGAGATCAAACTTATATTTTGAACTTGTAAAAACAATCTTCAAAGACATCAAGCTATATGGATGCCAATAGGATGAACCGACAAAGGGTCATTAGGAAAGTGCTACTAGAAATATAAACAAACCCATGATGAAAAACACTTTGGCAAGCAAGACACCAACTATGTATTCAAACTACAAAAGTATTACATAAAGATGTAAACACTTCTATAATTTGTTTCACCTCAATGGCAAATATTACCCTTGGTTTTAGTAATGTGCATGCCAATAAAAAAAAATGAAACTTCCCCAACAAATTGATAACTACCAAAGGTGGCCTTGCACCATGAAGAGACATGCACACCTTGTACCAATGTACCCTACACTTTTTAATATCACTCAATATGATTGAATATAGTTTTGAAGAAATAATGTCATGGAAAAGGAAAGAAAAAATACCTGAGTAAGTGTGACAAACACATGATTAGGAACACAGGCATGTGGACCAATAACCTTGAGATGGAATTGTGGGCTGAAATGCTAGGTGTAAAAGTTTTGGCACTCATTAACAATTGGACCTTGCCATTGACCATGTATAGAAAAACACATCTCTTGTGGATAAATTTGGCAAACATAAAAGGATAAAAAATGAAGTTGGAAGTCTTCCCATGACATCTAGAATATACCATCTACAACACGGTGTAATCATAAGAATTAGTATAAAAACATCTCTAATAGGGGCAATTGAAATGTGGTTACAAAATTGGTTGAACAACAACATGAAATAATTTGCAAAAATGTGGTGGTCAACCCATTTGCAAGATTTGGCCTTCAATGTGGAAAATCACAAATGGAACCACTTTTAAATAATACCTTTACAAGAAATGATGCCTTCGACAATTATTTCATTAAGTAACTTTAGTGATGTCCACATCTATACTATTGTTCAAAGGACATCCACATTAAGTAACATGATGAATGTGTTTGTACCAATAGTACTTGAGGTCTATATCGAGTCCATTCTAAAGACAAAACTAACCAAGGGCCATTCCATTCAACCTCATTGACCCATGGATTACAAATTTGAACAAGTTTGTGTCCATCTACCTACTAGACTTGGAATAAAAGGAATGAAAGTCAATACACACCTCATAGACATACACACCTATAAAAAATATAATTTAGTGGTAACATAAACATAATGAAGAAAAACACAAATCTTGTAGTACACCACAAGGTTTGCAATGGCAGAAATAGGTACAAACAAACCATTGTAACCTACAACAAGAAGTATCCATGCCTTTGCATGATTGCATTTAATGAAATAGGCACATCAGAACTTGAAACACTATCGACCTTAAGCAAAAACCCTTCTTGTTTGAATATCTACAATTGGAACCAAAGATGCCCATTCACAAAATCCAATTGTGAAGATTCATGAAACATGTCAATTTCTTTTTTCGCGCCTCCAATCAAGTCAACAAGTGCATCATGTACTACGCCCCCTTCCAAAGCTTCATAGGAACCATGCAATTTTGCATGAGCTTTTTCCAAGATTGAAACCCATAGTTCATTCCCCTTGTGACTTGTTACAAAAGTTAGCTTACCCTAGCCTTCACAAGGAATCCAATCATCCATAACCACTAGAACCGATTTTCCCTACAACACAAATTACATTTAGATAAAAGAATATGTTTCAATACTTGTAAAAATTTACTAGAATCAACCATTTAGTGCTACAAAAAATTTCACAATCTTAAAGGCCAAACAAATTTAATTTTTATAACATTACTTCATCACCTCATTACTTGTAATGAAAAATGAAGAAATGTATAATGATGTATGAAAATTATTGTTCAAAACTAACTATTAAATAATTTGAAGGAATTTTTTTTTGTTTAATACACATGTTTGCATCATGCATTACACCATATACAAAAAAATCCAATAATACATTATAGTATCCATCATTTTTAATTTTAATTTTTTAATGAAAAAATAAATACAATGCAAATAAAATCATTATTTTTAATTTTGAGATTTTTTGAATCGACATTAATTAACTTTTGATTAATCTAAGGTTTTTTCCCCTAATATAGGGTTATAGTACTTGTTTTATATCACATACTTTCTAATCAATAAATGTTAACATTCTACTACCTACTAGTAAAAATAAACCAAAAGTGTAGCAACTTTATTTGCAACTAAATGCGACTATTAGTCATTTGTGACTACCTTTGAACATTTTTGCAACTATTTCTTGTGTTGGTCATATTTGCAATTACATTATAATTAGTTTGTGACTACTTTGGCTTTTATCCTTCCTTGTGAACAACATTTAGCTTGGTTTTCATTCAAGAGAAACAACTTATGTCCCACTAATTCCAAATGTGACCAATTCAATTATAACCCTATAGGTATACAAAGCTATATTTTTAAAAATCTAGTTGGGTATATTATGATTTACAAATATTAGGATTCATTTTACATATGTATTCAAGATTTATTATTGGCATAAATGAGCTCAATATTATACATACACTAAATGTATATTTTGAGTATATTAAACTTTTATGTAAGATATTTGTTTAATATATTTTACCCATTTTACAAGTTCATCCTAACTATTTTATTAAAAAAATTAAAATTATTACAAAAGTTATTTATAATTATTTATATCATATTATATTACATATATTTATTACTTAAATATATATTTAAATTAATTTCAATATTATATTTCATTAAAATTTTTAAATAAATTTTTTTTCTTACATTTTCCTATATGCATTTTTTTATAAAAATATTGAAATAACGAATAAATAAATCTAATAAAAATATTGTATTATTAATAAAATATTTTCGAAGGAATAACATATTTACTTTCAAATTTTAATTTTAATTTTAACTAGTTCATAAATAGGTGTAATGAGTGAAGTAATCATGTGAAAAAACAATTTATAAAAAATAACCTTGGTTATTGACTAGCCAAAATATTAATTAAATCATTGTCATTTTTCTTGCTAAATATTTATATTTTAAATTTATTCCTGAGTAAAAAAGAAAAAATCATGGAGATATTTATAATAAAATATTTAACCCAAGCTAATTTTTAATTGTATTATTTTTTAAAACATTTATACTTCAAATTTATAAATGATGGAAAATAATAATTAATTACTGAATATTTCAGTTATTATATTAACTTATTTGATTATGAAACATTAATTAGATAGTTATTAATAATTAGTTAGTTATGTCCATAGTTGAAAAATTATGCCCCATAAATAGGATTTTTATTTAAAATATTATAAAAATCTTCAAATAATGAGAAAAAAATGATATAATTAATATATTAAAAAAAGGATACGCTAAATAATTGTATGTATTATTCATTATTTTAATTATTTATAATAAATGGTTAATATAAATTATTTAAAAGTTTATATTAGTAATTATTATTCTATAATAACATAAAATCATTGTAAAATCAAATTTATTTGATAGTTTATTTGTAAGTGTGAATTACAATACGTGAAAAATTCATTAACAATTGATATTTAATTGTTCATAATCTTTAGTAAAAAATTTATCACTTTAGTTTTTTATTTAATTTTCTAGAATAAGCATAATTATTCACAATTTATAATCTATAAGTTTAAATCTGAATAATTGTTTTGGAAAATTTATAAAATAGTTAAATAAGTATTATAATTGAAAGAATTATTATTAAAATTTTATTTTCTATTTTTTGAGTTCTATAATTACTTATCTATTATATATATTTTTAGAATTTTTTATACTAATTTAAAAAAATTAATGTATGTTCAACATATTATTGTATTTATAATTAATAATTACCAATAAAAAAACAATTGACTTGCCTTATATCAATTTTTACAATATTAAATGTATTTATATATTTATTATTATAATTAATTTGATATTAATTTTAAAATAAATGATTTTCTTAGGAATTTATTTTATAATAGCAATTGTTCTAATTAAACATGTATTCAAAATGCTTAAAAATTAAAAAAACTATAAAAAAAAAGCATGTAAATTTTTTTTTGGAATTGCAACTTAATGGGGTGAACCAATCAAAAGGCCTAACCGAAAACAAAATAATAATAATGCACAATTATAAACTACCTACATCGCTAACCCACTTATTTACGAATGAAACTAAGTATGTACGTAGTTTGACCTACCCACCTTGGTTGATTTATGTACCTACCTAGTTAATTACGTATATATAAATAGGTATTTAGTTTAGGAAGGAAGAACTTACCTAATTACCTTTTCACCTAAGTAGGTATGTAGGTATGTAGCCTAAGTTTGTGGGCATCTATTCATGTACCTACCAACCTAATATTAATATTTTGTATTAAATTCATTTTAAAGTGCCAAATGGTTTATTACATTGGGTCATGTGTCATAATAAAAGATCATTTAAACATTTGAATTAAATGTCCCATATTATTTCAAAATAATAATAATATCTATATCTTAAATAATTAAATATTATGACATGTGGCATCACATCATTTACCTTCATTAGTGACTAAATAAATCGCATGTGACAATATGTATACAATGGAGTCAAAGGATGAAGTAATATTTGTTAATTTTTTCTTTTATTCAATACCCCTTGTCATTTGCGAATAATGTTGCATGCCACTTATTCAAGCTGACTAAAAAAAATTTAGTCACAAACGTCGTTTATGGGTGAAGGCATGGTAAAGTATGCCAATGAAGGATTATTATTTTTTTGGGTGGAAAGTATCCATAAACTAAAACTTAATTCATTGAACTTATGAATATGTTTTATTTTAATGATCAATAAGAAGATCCTTGACTTAATTACAAAATATTTATTACTTGCATGTTTTAATATGCATTTAAATTATATTTTTATAAATACAAGTACAAGAAAATAGGTGTCATTATCCTACATCAAGTATATGAAAGTGTAATAAAAATACAATTATAATTAGATTTTTTGTATTTTCAAATGGAAAGAACAATAATATGTATTAATATGTTTTATTTTTTTTCATACCATAGTCATAATTTATCAAAGTTCTCATATAAAAGTATGTTCAAAATTTTGAAAACTCAACTAATCTAAAACATAACTTTCATCCATTTTTCTAATATTAAAATTCATTGCACTTTATGTGTAGCTTACCATCAACTCAATGGAGTGCACCATTACATCATAATGAAAGTTAAAGAAGTTTTGAATAGGTTTTTTCATGTTTATGCCATAAATGTGATTGTGATTGCATGTGTGACTTTTTTTCACATACTTTACCATACTTTCACCCTTGCAACAAAAATTTAATCACTGAAATTAATTTAAAATACATGTTTTTCTTCTAGTGCTATAGGCCATCACCCCATCAAACTGACACACCAAGCCTACCACATAATATAGCTACTACTTGGTGGTTGGTAACACCATCATAATCTTTGTTTGTCATTCGTCATGAGCACAAATGATGTGATGACGGCACCATTATGAAATGTCAAACGAGTCAAAGAAACATCACAAGATGGAGACAACTATTTTGGCTTAAGGTAAAACCATAGGATTTCTGATTTTTTTAATGTATGAGAATGTACAATATAAAATAGTGAAAATGTCTAAGGTCAGTACACTATGGTCTCAAGGTATAAAGCAAAGCTTAAACAAATTGGCATAAGACCCTAAACTTAAGCTTTTTTTGAAAAATCAATATATGTTTGAGCATTTTAAAGGTGCATAAAGAGGGAAGAACTTGGAGATGAAACATATTCTATCTTGAGATAATTAGAAATGATTAAAGCATGCAAAAGTTTCAAAGTATTGAGGACCAAACTTGAACATAAGAAAGATTGTTTAAACCATACAACTAGGCTTGCACCATAAACAAAAGTGTTTGGACCAGAAGACCAAGCCTCAACCATAAGCAAAAATGTTCATATCATGAGTCTAAGCCTAGACCATAAGCAAAAGTGCTTGGACCATAAGCCAAGCAATTCCAAAAGTGAAAATGTTTGGACCATGCAAAATAATGCTTGGAGCATCATCCAAACAATCTTCACAAGTCAAAATGTTTCAATCACATGTCAACATATTTTATGGAAAGATGCCATCGACAAGGTTATGGGAGATTTACCAAAATTTAGGTTATGAGATTATCTTGTATGATTGGTTTGGGGCCCAAAATGAACCAACACCCACCAACACACCATGCAGGATGGATGACAAGTGACACAAGGATAGAATTTTGGGTTGGATTGTAGTTAGTTATTAGACTATGGTAGTCACCTTCTATCATTTTTTTATTACCTACCAACCTAGGTACACAATAAAAACAACCCTTACCAAGTCTAGGTTTAATTATTCACTTACATAAGAATCATGAATTGTCTTACCTATCTACTTATATACAATACATACCTCTTATAGACTAGATTACCAAGGTGAAACCATAAATTATCAAAGTTGAGGTTCATTCACAATTTAATGATAAGGGGCATTTGGTAGATGGTGTGTTGGTGGGTGTTGGTTTATTTTAGCTTACTTCTTCTGACACAATAGATGTTACATTATTTGTTACATTATCAATAGGATGTAAACATGTAGGTTGGTAGGTTATAAGTGGATATGTTGTTGTTAAATGCACGAAATGTATTTTTGGGGTTTGTAACATGATATGTAGATTCATCTAAAGTTTATGGCTTCAAGCCATTCACACACACACACATATATATATATAACTTCAAAAATTTATTTTAATACACCAAAAGAAATCTTGTCCTTTGCAATGAAAATATTAATGACTAAATATTTTAGATGACTAATAATTCACTGTAATAATAGGATATTATTTCAAATCTTACTTGTAAAACTTGGAGTCATATATTAATGGTGCATTGTAGAATTTCATGGAATAGAATCATAAAGGGAATCAAGATTTTTGTTTTGAAAAGTTTTGGTGTAATTTATATGAAGTCCATGGTAGGAGAAGGGTGAGGCATACTAATTATATATAGACAATAAAAAAGTGAGAAAACCTTTATTCAAACAAAAATATAAATCTCCATAACTATGTAATAAACATACATAGTTTCGATCTCAAACCCACTTATGATTTACATGCTCACAACTTTTTCTTTTTAAGAAAAAAAAACCATATTGATTAGCCCATCAACAATATTTTTTTGGAACATTGGGCATGCCCCAATAAAAGCACCTTTTTGGACCTAGTTGCAAAATAAATAAATAAAATTTTAACAAAATTTTATTAATTGGTATCACTTGAAATAAACCAATTATTAATATGAATATTATGAGAGATAGCTTTCATAAACAAGCTTCAAGTTTTACACATGAACGATGAGATGAGACTCACTAAAAACTATGGAATATGAGTCTTAAAGACCTTGGGACCAATTTAAAGCTTTCGACCAATAAGATTGCTTGAATCATTGGTCTTTAGACCTTGGACCCTCATCTAAAGTGGGCCTAAGTTGGTTTCTTAAGCTGCTTAGTTCTCAAGATCTATTTGATAAGAAAAAATGTAGTGGTTTTTAATGATGTGACCCACGTTGCTTCAATGACTAAAATCCTTGCCATAAAAAGGAGGATTTTTGTTAGTTGTGCAAGTATTTTTATATGTCTTTTAATCAATTTTTCACAGTGCATTAAGTTACCTATGAAAATATGCATAAATTGCAGGAACAATTCAAGATAAACTCCCATCCAAATAATTTGGACAACAGATAAAAATTATTAAAAATGTGCACACCTGGCTTTCACCTTTTTACTTTCTATACATAGGAGTTGGGCAAGACATATGGGATAAAACCCAGGTGCTACTGGGAACATCTTGGGGAATGCATTTAAGAACACTTTGGGAACTTAAGAATCCTTTGGGAACACATTCAGAAACAAGGAAAAAAACAAACAAAAAATAACTCTGCCCACCCTACCCCACTCCCAAAAGGAAAAAACAGGGCCCAGCATGAATGCATGCTGAGCCTTCCCATTGGCTGCATGGGATTTCTCTTTCCCAAAACTGTTGGTCATCATTTTTGGCCTGGGGTAATCCCAGAGCAGAAATTTGGGGACATAGTAAAGTTATCCGTAAAGTCAGGAAAAGATGGCACCAGAACACCCCCTGTTTGGTAAACACTTTGTGGACACAGTAAGTTTATCGGTAAAGGGAGGAAAAAATGGCACCGGAACCCCGGGTATGGTCACATAGGGGATGAGATTTCAAAACTCAGGAGAAAATAGTACACTGGGCTTCAACAGGGCACGAAACTCCACCCTCCTGTTTGGTCACATAGGGGATGAGATTTCAAAAAACAGGGAAAAAAAAGTACACTGGGTTTCAAAGGGGGCATCAAACTCCGTTTAGGATCAAATTTGGTGCTCAACTAGGTTTGGCCTGTCCTTTCTTTTACTGAACGCTTTCAACCAATCACTGCTGCTGCTATGCGTGCTGGGCTATAAATGTTCTCAAGCCTCGTGCATTTAATCCTGAGTCTCAGTATGTCATACCCTTATTTGACAGAATTTCACGACTTTGCGCACAACATCCAGGAGCAGATGAAGTTCCACATGAGGGCTGCACTCAGGCACAACAAGGCATGACTTTATGCATAACTTTAGTACTTTGATCGTGTTTCCAGACGGTATCTACCTCCTTCCCCCCATCCAGCTCTGTTTCTTGTCTTCTTGCACATGTGTTTTTGACCCTGCATGTTTCTGCATAAAACCAACCAGCATGGTTCTACATGTTTTTTTTAATTATGCAAAAGAAAAGAAGCAATAGTCTTTTAGTTTAAGAACTATTTCTATTATTTGTTTGCAGTTACTCAGCAGATTCCAAATCTCAACCTTACAAGTATAGAACATGCCACAAAACACTGCCATAGATTCAGGAGCAAAGCAAGGTATCTTTTGTTTTCAATTTCAATAAGTTCCACAATCAAACAATCACACCCTGCAACAGAACCACACTATCATCAGGTCCAGAAAGGGCGCTGCACAGTTCTTGATGCGGGTATTCAACGTCTTGCGTCCTGAACCTTATATGTGCACATGCGTGTTATTGCAGGCCACAATTGCAGAATTGCTTTTCCATATCTAGATTCTACCCTTGGACCCATCCATATTTTTCTGAAAGAAGATGTAATAATTATCAATTACGTATGGTCCCTCCCCTGCCCCCAACAAACTTGCACCACTTCACACCACGGTACTATAAAAAATTCTTGACTTTACAGAAAGATATAAGCAGTACCTACAGCAGCCAAGCTGAGGAACGTGAAAGAAAGAAAGAAAGAAAGAGGCTGTTCTTGTATTTGTCTAGAAGTCTTTTGTGTTTTGTAGCAGAAATAATACCAGTCCTGACACCGAGTAGGACTCCATGACTGCGCAGATTTAAGGAAAGACTCTCTTAGTTTACAGTGCTCTATCTCAGAGGAAGTGTGTTTGATTAATAATTTTGGGTTTCGTGATTAAAAACTATCCTGCACGACATGGAGCAGGCGATACTAACTTCCATGGTGGGTGGTGATGGGGAATTCAGTTACCAGCGGATGGGGGTGCTACAAGCACACGCAAACAGGAGGTTGGAGCCCTTACTGGCCGAAGCTGTTAAGCACA
>Ga0209208_10005858_pt1 | contig 17035 bp, 15 predicted proteins | sample S1TSphfallax_3_FD_187694 | JGI IMG/M metagenome (GOLD analysis project Ga0209208, IMG submission 187694) | Host-associated microbial communities from peat moss isolated from Minnesota, USA - S1T2_Fd - Sphagnum fallax MG (SPAdes) (version 2) | ecosystem: Host-associated > Plants > Peat moss >...
ATTCTTTCCTATCTACCAAACCTCATGGCAATAGAACCCAATTATTTTTTCCAAGAACCTTTAGTGTTTATTATTTTTGGTTTAGTGTTGCGTATGTTTGTGGTATTTTCTTAGTTTTTGTTTTTGCTTATGTTGTTGTTTTATTGTTTTGTGTTGCATGTATGTAGTTTAGGGTGCTTATACTTTCAATGGCGTCATCAAATGCTACTCACATTATAGTAACAAAAATAATTGATGACGTAACTGATGAAGATGACAATGATTTATTGTTTGCAACTAAAGATATTGGATCACATCAAACATCCAATATGGAGGTAGATGTAGCTTGGGTGTTGTTTGCTTCACAACTTATGGCCAATTGGAAATTTTGGTATCCTTTTCATCATGTGTCAAGTTATTGGGGTTTGTTTGTTGTTAATGATGGTGAAAAGATCAATTCATGCAATCCCCAAACCATGTGATGTGGTGTGTGCCATCATTGTTTTTATTTTGGTTTTTATTATTAACATTTATGTCAAAATAAAAAATAAAAAATTTGTCATTAGTTGGATCAAACCAATCGTTTATGCCAAAAAATTGATTATGTTTTTACTAAAATGATTGTTTGAAATGACTAAGATGACAAAACTATTAGTTGACATGGTTATTTGAAATATTGAGATGATTGAAACTATTAATTGACATGGAATTATTATTATTATTATTATTATTATTATTATCTTTTTTATATTAAATTATGGATGAATCCAAAATCACATTAAAACTTTGCTCCATTCTAAAGAAATTAAAGTTTTACGAACTTGTGACAAACTTACAAACTTGACCACCACTTCATATGGTGATATATATTGTTGTTGCAAACTAAGTAAATACATTTTTTTTAACATGACACATTGAGACCCTATAATATAATTAGGTAATTTCATAATGAATTTTTTTTACAAATGTACATTTTCAATATCATTATTCAATTTATTTCATTTTTAGTTTGATAATTACATTGAAATTCATAATGCCTTTTAATTTCAAATTTTAAAAAATTAGATATTTTAGATATTATATATATTTGGGGGAGAAAAAAAACTCATTAAATTTTTTATTTAAAAAAATCTCACAATGAAATTCATTTCACTTTGAAAATTATAGTTTTAAAATTCACATGTCTATAATTTTTTAATAAATTTTATAATTTTAGCTTATTATTTTTATTTTTATTTTAAATAAATTAGCTTAAATTTCACATGCATGTTAGTTATATTTTTATTTAATAAGTTAAAAACTTAGTTTGATCTTTCATTTTTTGACATCTCATTTTGTTATATTTCAAATGTTGTCCCCCAATTTTATTTTTATTTGAATAATTATTATTTTTTAATTTTCATTTTGTCGGTAATTCCATTCAAAAATAATTTAAAATATTATTTTTATTATTCTAGTATTGTCACGTCATCAAAAGCAGCATTACTGTCATATCAAGATGATTGATTTGAGGCACATTAGTCAAATCAAACAATTTCACACAAGTGCCATATACACCACATGTCTAACATAATGTTTGTTTTGATTGATAATTAACTCTTTTAGTTTTAAAAAAACTTTATTTTGATTTTAGTCAAATCGAACATAGTTAATGATTTCAAACAAATGGACTTAATTGTACAATCATGTTAATCATGATGCTACTAACAAAAAAACCGTGTTTTTGTAATAGTGCACAGTGTTCCAATAGATGTTGATTCTAGGAAATTTGCCCATGGGAAAAGCAAGGGCCTATGAACTTCAACAAAGACCTTGGTACAAGCTGTTGAGAAAATATGTTGTTATTGAATATGTAGAAGAATATAAAAGGTGGGGGTTGTTGGCATAGAAAATGATAAAAGATGAAGGAAAAAAATCAAAGGAAAAGAAAAGTGTTCCTCCTTTTCAAATCACAATTTTTTTGGGTAGCAGTTCACATTATAACAAGTTACATGTTACATAAGAGGCATTTGTTGAGGATCCAATGTTGTGTGTCACAAAAGAATATCAACCTTTATCTTTTATTGAAAATCCATGGCTAAGACACATGGTTTTATGACAATGTATTCTTTTTGTGTTTTTTTTCGACACCAACTAATGGTTGAAGTTCTCCAAAGTGTTGTGGAGAAAACCAAGAATAAATATGTTATCCCCTCTCTTACATCATGAGTTGTATGCACAACTTCATTTGATCTTTGAACATCATGTGTTAGACGTGACACATTTGCCATGATTGTGAGTTTTATTAATAGTTTTCAATTACTCACACATGTCACTATTGGTTTATTTGAAGTGCACAATATTGCAATAGTAGCCATGGCAAACCAAGTAGAAGTGTTATTAAATACTTTTGGTATTCTTGTCAAAGTAATTGCTTATGTCAAAGATGAAAGGTCAAATCTTTCAACCTTACTAAATGCATTGACAAGTGTGATTTCTTGTTCTCCTTTTCAATTACCATGCCCTTTTCTTGGTTTATATTTTAGACATGCCATATCAAAGCTAGCCTAGTACACTACTTATGATGCTAAAAAATGTAGTGGATTTTCAAAAATGAACTTGAAACTTACCTAAACATCATTGCAAAACAAAATAACTTGGACAAAAAAATTAGAGAAGGAGAAGCAAGAATGGAAGGATTCTTGTATTGTTGCAAGATTACTAGTGTGTATGCTCAAAAATCTTGTGAAAACACGGTTTACCTCACAAGTCATCTTGTGGGCAATAATAAGCTTTACATCTTTCATCCAATATGCTAATGCACCAAAAGTGGGCTATTGTTAAAATTGTTTTTGGAACCCTAATGTTAGTTGTTAAACAATGTATCTTAAACCAAAGCCAAGACTATTTGTTGTTATTTGATGCATTTGTGTTAATTTTCACATTATGTATTACCATGAAGAGTGAACAAGCCAAGATTCAATCCTTGAATCAACCTTTGATTTGAAATGACTTTGCTTCATAGGTACAAGAGTTAAAATTATGGATGATAACACAAGTTTGTAATGTCTTGGTTCCTTTCTTGGCATTTTTAAAGTCATACATTTATGCCTTGGAAACTAACAACATGTTGGTTATCATGCTCGACCCACAATTCAAGAACATGGAAATTATACATGGTTTTGTGTGTAATTGTGTTGCAATTCAAATTGTTGCAAAGTATGATATTAAATTGGTGTGTCTATTTTTAATATACATATATTCTTATTTGAATCTTATGAAAACATCAATGGAGGCAACAAACAACCAAGATGATGATACCTTTTTTGGGCAAATTGTCTCCAATGATGTTGCCATCATCTTAGTCCTAAACAATGAGCTAACATCAATTATATCAACAATCAAATGTGGGATTGGCCAAAACGAAAAATCCTTTGCTAAGGTGGGCAAAACATGAGATGCAATTTGCACATGTATCTTTTTTGGTTCATCAAGTATTTGGAATTGTGGGTTCACAAATCAAAATTAAGTGAATTTTAAATATTGCTAGTGTGATCACAATCTTTGATGGTCTAGGCTTGGAATTGGGAAATTGGATTACATGATTTTGATTATCAAGAATTGGCCTTCTAATGTTCATTTTGGTATTAACCATGCATTAAATAAAATTTTGACTTTTGTAAATCTTAAATCATTTTTTTAACAAATTTAATTAATGAGTTATTAATTACCTTGATATTTATAATTAGTGGTACATATTTTGAATTAATGTTATTCATGTATTAAGTACAAATCTAACCTTTATAAATTTTAATCAATTTTTTTATAAATGTTAATTAATTAGGTATTGGTTATCTTGTTAGCCATAGTTAATGGTACATATTTTGAATTAATGTTAACCATGTATTAAGTACATGTTTGACCTATTCTCAAATTCCCATTGATTTGTCATACATGTGCATGAGAGTTTGTTTTGTTAACTTTTGAATTTGACTCTATATATTGTGTCTAGTTTGAACATGCATGCATAAAAAATAATGAGGTTTTGATGTATATGTCTTTCTAGAAATGTATAATTTGTCTATCAACAATTTTTATTTTTTTGGCTTTTAAAATTTGTATGATCAAAGAACACAAGAAGTTGATTGAAGAAAAATGATTGTTTAAGGAAAATTCAAAATATATACTTTTTATGCATATAATCAGTATCCTTTTATGTTTCTATATGTATGTTTTATACCCATCTTTTTATTTTCTTTTGATTTGTATATGTATTTTTATGTATTTAATAGGTCTAATGTTGTTAATTTGGTTGTATATAGGGGATCCATGGACTTTTGGAACACCATATGAAAGTGATGAACATTTAAGTGCTTTTGGGCAAATGTGATTGCAAAGCAAAGTATGCGAGAAGAGGAATATGTGATTTAGGAGCTACAAGTTTTAAATCACAATATTTGCCCAAAGACGATGTTTACATAAATTTTAATTCTTATGATGTCCACTATCCATGTTATGTAAAGTGAAAGTTAAATGTTTGACAACCTAGAAACTTTTGCAAAACTTTGAATTTGTTTTAAAAGTGAGGCATCCCCAATTTTTTAATTTACACTATGATAAATCACATTTAATTGTCTTTTTGGAATATGCAAGGAACCATGATTAGGACTAGTTACTTCAAATTCTTGGACCAACTTATTAGCATTAAAAAATTTAAACATGATGGAGAATGTCAAATTGTACAAGAACATTGCTCCGTGACCTCCTCCATCAAAGATTGAATGACAACTATATGGGAATGGATAACTATTTGAATAAAAAAATTGTGAGTTTTTTTAAAACATACATGCAAAAATATTAAGTGTCTTTTGGGGGGTCAAATTAATTGATAATGCTAAAACCAAACTAAAATTTGAATCATTTTTTCCATAAAAAATACATTATACTTGAGAGATTTTTTTTAATTTTTGAAAGGAAAATAAACCTTAAATTTGGAGGTTATCAAATAATTAAAAAATAATAGAGAATTGTACCAAAGGTTCATTAAAAATATTAAACAACAAAACTCAAGAATACAAATGCTTAAAAAAACAAGGAATGAGCCAACACTAGTCAATATTCAATAACCAACATTTATACTTTTGTTTGTTTCATCAATTCATGCATACAAATAGACTATCATCCAAAGTCCACCCTACCTTTTCCATCATATTGATGAGTTTCATTGTGTGATTCTATGTATGAAATTGGTAACCTATGTTGTGAAAACATGTTATAATTTACTAGAAAAGGATTTTTTTGGGGTTGCATATCAACTTATAATCAAATGCTAGATTTTGCATTGCCAATTTTATTACTAAAAAAATTGGTCATGAGTTCAACTTAGCCATGACTCCTAATAACCTAAGCCTTTTTTCCAACCATTTTATCTCTATTTGAAACCTTAGTTAGAAATTTGGTCCAATTTCCTCATTTATGAATGAGATTACAAATCCAATGGATTCAAAGTTTACACATTTAACAATATTGGGAAATTTTCCAAACATAGTCAAACAAAGGATGATGAAATAACAAAACTAGATTGAGGTCATACAAGATTTCCCAAGGTTGGATTTCCAGCTTCTTGGGCTAGAAAAAAACTTTTCACATGACACTAATGCATGCATCCTAATATGGCATTCTCAATGACCAAGTTAAGTGTGGATAAAAAAAATTCAAGCCAAAATGAAATGTGGTTCTTCAAACAAAAATGAAACCTTGCAATTTTTGCAATGTGAATGTGAGGATCTTTAAAAATAGCTAACAATTTAAAAGGGGTCACAATGCTTGAAATGGGTTAACTCATAAAAGAGTTTTCAAAGTTAACCCCCTTTTACCCACCTATGATTCCTACCACTTCATTGGTGCAAGTCATAAGTGTAGGTATCTAGGTTCACTAACTAGAAGCCCAGTGCATGCACTTATTTGATTGAGACCTCACCCACAACCATTTGAAATTCCACAAAAACCAAAATTTGATTTATTAGGCTTTTAAAAGCTGATGTTGCCATAAATGATCAAAACTATATAAAATTAGGCCACTAGGTAAATTAATTATCCAATGAGGAACAATTTTAAAATCATGCTTTTCCTTTAAGGTTGGTATAACTTCATTAAAGCAACATAATCACACTTGATTAACTTCATATCATATTTTTTCTATTATCCATCATTTTTTAGTTAGAATAAACCACAAATGCACATTGACATTAAAAAAATTGACAATTGAACTCAAAACAATGTTTTCAAAGTGGATGCTCTTTTAGCATGTAAAAATATTTATAAAATAACATAATTCCATGTTTCACTTCAATTTAATGATAATGATATGTCTTTAAAATGTGTTATTGACATTGGTCAATGTGAATTGGTGCTTTTAGGGGTGTGCTTGGGAATGGGGGGGAGTGGAGGGGGATTCCACATTTTTCGACCTAATTTTTTTTTTCAATTCATACAAAGGATTTTTGTGAGATAAATGGCCCTAAATTTCTAGACTTTGAAGAATAAAATAAAATTCAGTGTTTTAGATTTTAATAATAGGTTTTAGAAGGTTTTTTGTTTTGGAAAATGGATTTCATAATATCAACAAAGTTCAAATCAATTTACTTGGTAACCATTCAAGATTTTTTATTATTTACCAAGTAGGACATCTAAATTTTATAATCTTTTGTGTTTTTATTTACTAAATTGTTAATCATTTTAAACATTATAAAAAAAAAATCTCATGTTTATCATTAGAGTGTAGACACATTATGGGGAGTTAATTAATACTAAAAACATGTCCTTTGTAAATATCATATTTTATCACATTTGAAATGTGATTTCCATGTTTTAGCTAGAGCTCATAGAAAGATAATAGTGCCAACTTTAAATGTTTAACCTATATGTGTTTTCATGAATTTTCAAATAAAATAAAATAAAATAGATTTACTAAATGTTTACTCTTTAAAAAAATTTAAAAAAGTAGACACCTCAATTTTTTTATAAAAAAATAATTCAAAACCTTCAATGATATATTGTACTTTAAGTTTATCAAACATAACATTCTTCAACATCATTCCAAATGCAACAAAACACATTCACCATATATTCATGTAATTTTATATAGCACATCCAATATCCATGCGAATACAACCATGCCTTCATCTATACAACAATAAACATTTTTTCTTTAAATAAAATACTCAATTTTTGTAATATTATTGGTCAAAACTTGTTCAAATATTTTTTAAAAACTATAATGAATAAAAAAAATTAAAACATACATTCAAGTTCTTTTCAATACTAGGCCTTCATATTCATCAACATATGACAACCCACAAAATTTCATAATTATTGGTTTAATTTACATAGGATAAAGGACATTTAAAGTTTTAGCCCGAAATCAATATCAAGTTGTACACTACTTTCTATTCACTTTTTGACTAATGAAACATCTTGGAATTCCACAAAAATAATTGAGATGAAAATCCATAAATATAAAAACATTATGCATTTGATTTCATTAGATTCCAATTCTTATGACTCATGCAATTATTTTTCAAATTCATGGGGGTGTAAGAGTTTATGCAAATCAACACATCTTTGGTTCCTTTGGTAAGAAATGAACCCTTCAGGGAAAATCAACTTTGTACTTCAATTTGGATGCCTCTAAATATTGACATATATTGTGTGTATAATTTATAGACATCAACAATGTATCAATCATGACAATTACCTTGTAGAATTTTAATTTCAAAGGTATAAGAGAAAGTTCAATGTTGGGTCCATAAAAGGACTATTTAACAAAAAATTACAAACCCATATACACTTGGGTTCATATCTTTTTCACTTGACCCCAATGTATAACATGAGTAAAATGGCTTGTAAAACTCATGTTTCCATCAACATGGCATGGTGTGACCCATTGTGTCACATCAATTGTAATATTTCCTTCATATCCTCCAATTGTTTTGGAGTTTAGTGTGACCTTCATTATGTGACACCAAATTCAAGAGTTCCCAAATGAATGAACCACATCTTGGATGAACTTGTAAACCTTCATTATGCAACATTGAACTCAAAAGTTCCCCCACAAAACTGTGTGTTGGAGTTAGGTGCAAATTCTCCACTATGTGATATACCCTTAAGAAACTCCATCACAAACTACTTGCTAAAGTTGTATACAACCTCCACTATCATAATAACTCAAAAACTCCCTCATGAACTATATTTACTAAAGTTGCATGCAACATCTACTATGCGATGATAATGTTCTCAAGAGTTCCTCACAACTTGCATCTTAGAGTTGCAATGTTCAAATCTATACTTAAAGAGTTCAGTTGAAAGTGAATCTTTGATCATATGGTTTTTTAAAGGTGGATGAATGGCAAGTTCAATGCACAACTCCAAGATGAGTTGAATAGGACAAAGGTGAGAAGACAATGTGGAGGAACCTACAATATGACTTGTAATGGATCCAAGCCTAAATGATCTCTAAATGTTATTAAAGATAAAGAGGCAAGGCATAATCATTTATCTATCTTGATTACTCTGCACCTACACTTGTCTATGATTAGAGATTGTTTGGAAGTCAATATTAGATGAACATGGCATTATTTCTTTGAATTATGGATGATGTGTGTTCACATGATTTTATTGAAATGATATTGGAATAAATTGAGGTTTTCTTCCATCTAGAAATGTGTTGTTTCATTACACATGCTTGCATATGGTGTGGTTACATATGTTAAACGTGATTGTTGCATGTTATTTGAGAATGTGACAATAAAATCATTTCATAGTCAATTTGAGGTGGCTTTGAGTCCAACTATTTGATGCAACCTTGAGTACGATAGATGTTATAAGAAAATGAGAATAAATGAGAATAAATTTTTTATAGAATGTTCATGTATCTATAGACTATATGCATTGGGATTGGGAAAAATGTCTTGTGCATGGGAAAGGTAGTTTCAAAATAAGGTGGAAACAAAGATAATCATGAACATCATTTTGGAAGCAATAACAAATCAATCACTATGCATTTCACACATTTCATTGGTTTATCCAATGGCAACAATTGCTTTATAGGTTTCCTTCTTGGTAGATTTAATAACATGCACAAATCAATTAACTTGGAATTCACAATTAATGAATTTACCTACATGTGGTACTATTATCTTGTAGACAACACTTACACAAAATGGAGCTTCTTCATATAGATTATATACTATATACACAAGGTACATGACAAAAAAGAAAACATTTCATTCAAATGCAAAAAAAGGCTTAAAAGGATGTGGATAATGCTTTTGGCATCTTCTAATCTCAATGGACCATGATAAAAATTTGTCACAACCTAATGGGACATGTCAACAATTTATGACATCTTGCTCACTTGTGTTGGTGTGCATACAATGACAATCAAACATGAAAGTAATATCAATTTGAAAGATCCATTTTAACATGGACTTTAAATGCACCTAAAAGACATTTGATGGATTTCAAGATTTCACTTGTGAGATATAAAATCAAAATATTCACTTTGCATTTCAAATAAAAAAAATAAAATATACATAATGAAAATCAAACATGAGAGTGATATCAATTTGAAATACCTATTCCAACATGGACTTTCAATGTGCACGAGTAACATTTGATGAATTTGTGGATTTCACTTAAGAAATACAAAATTGAAATATACATACTATAAAAGGCCATAATTGTTATTGAGATTAAACTTAATTTGCAATGAAATTTCAATTTAAAGTCTAAGTTTGAATCACCACTTGGATTTTTAAACAACTTTGTTGAAATTATCAATTCTAGTAATATTTGGATGTCTGCAATGTTCAAGTTTGGACATTTGTGCATTCGGTACAACTCAATTAAAATTACCAATTTTGACAACAATTGAATATTTGTAATTTTCAAGTAAATTACATCTTTGTGCATTTCTTACAACTTAATTGAAATGATTAATTATGGCTACAATTGAATGTGTACAAACTTCATGTTTAAGTTCATGTTTATTTCCTACAATTCAATTGAAATTGTTTATTTTATTAACAATCATAATCTATGTACTATATGCGAGGGGATGGCTTGGTATTGTGGTTGCTTTGGGCAAGGGTGTCAAGATTGTTGAATGTGGTGGTTCCAAGTTCAAAGGTGATTCTTAAGGGGACACTAGGTGTTAAAAATTTACACTACTTGTGTCAAACAATGTATTATCACAAGGATATTATACGAGATTTCTTTTCCCCCACCTTAATATTACATTTTTTTTTAAATGCACATATTTAAGCAACCTTTTTAAAATATATATATATTTGCATCAAATTTTGGTACATTATATTTATTTGAACTTTTTATTTTTGTTATTGAAGTTATGGGGAATGATGACAATGTAACTAAACATGGTAAGATCATGTGATAAGATTTTTTTTTTTCAACATACCATATGTATTTAACATTTTAACTAAGTAATTGAGGGTTGACAACACAAAATACCCATTTATAATATAAGTTTTTTCAAAATGGTTTGACTATCAATAGTGTGGAAGGATTCGTAAGTAACAAAGCTTACATGTTTGTTTCCCACGTACTAACATACTAATAATTAATATCTAATATAAATATTCTTTTGCTTCATTCAAGTCACAAGTTCCTTTGCCATGGTAAACAATTGCAATGCAAGTTGATCTCAAAGATTTTTGGCTTTAACTTTGTTGCTATATATTACCATGCTTATGGTTGGTTTTGTTGGCGCCCTTGGGTAAAAGCACATTAGGGTAGATCAAATGTGACATTTCATAATCTATTTTGAAAGCTCATTTCCTTTGTATATTAAAATTTTCAAGGTGAATTTTAAGCCTAGTGCATTGGTTTGATTTTCAAATTGGTTTTGAAAATGATGTTAAAGTTAATATTTTTTTCCAAATCCAAGTTTGGGCCACCATTTTAAATTATTTTAATAATAATAATAACAATTATATATTAGTGTTGAAAAAATGAAGTTAATATCAAAAAAATCATTGTTGTTTTGAACTTAAAAAAATACAATATTATCCAATATCTTCACAAATAGGATATTTCCTTACTTAATTTTTTGACATTAAGTGTTATGTTTCAAAGTTACAAAAACATAGTACAAACACATTGTCAGATAAAAGTCCATATTTGAATTTAGATGGATTGACATAACATTTATTAAATCCATTTAGGATTGACCATTCATTATTTTGTTGTGTTTTCTTCATTGTTGAAAGACTTCATGTGTTAGCTTCACATAAGTGAATCCTTTTTTGTGAAATACATATTTAATTTTTTTATACATAACAATGATTAAAAAAAATTTATTGAAACATTCATTTTGTCTAGCGTGGTTTGCAACTACCCCTTCAATGCACATTTTAAAAACTTCATAACTTTATGTTCATCATTTGTTGACTTGTTTCATGGTGGGTTTCATGTTGATGCACCCCTACGTTTGCTAAATGGTATTGGGGGCAAAAAAAATGATGATTCCAATTGTAGTAGGATGTATGCATAGGAGTGTGCTTCCTAATTCCCACAAAGAAAGAAGACATGGGAGTTTCAAGATGGGACAAGGGAAAGTTCACAAAGTTGATTTAAAAGTGAACTTAATTTGCACAATCAAAGAAAGAGGGCAAAATTAGTGCAAATGGGAACCAAAATGTTGCATAAATGAAATCATGGGAAACATGTATTCAAATGACTCATTGTAGCCCAAACTTGAAAGGAATCACCATTTTCATCTCTATAGTATATTTTATAGATGGTGATTGGGACTACATAAAAGTGACACAACTTCCAAGGACTCCCAAATGGGGAGTTTTGAAATTCCCAAAAAACTTCAAATTTTGAATCTTGTAACTTTGTAAGCTCATAACTTTTACATATCTAATTCAAAAGATCTCAAGGGTAAATTTGTGCTCTTGAAAACAACTTTCCAATATTATATCACATGTTCCAATCCTACACATTTTGGCCCTTTTGTCAAACATTTTAATGGTCAAGAATTGAACTATTAATTTGATTGTCAACCATTCATTGGCCATAACTTGTGTTTTAGATTATCAAATTGGGAATGTGACCCACTTGTGGGAGTGTGCTTAAATTTGTAGACACTTTTCTAGCCCACTTCCCTTGTCATGTTTGGTCACGAGCCTCAAGCTAGGATCACACATGTGACAATATGAAGGACCTTATAGTTGTTAAAAAATTTGACCTTGATTGTGGTTGATGGAATTATAATCTTGTGCTTTGAGTGCCTAGGGAAATCACTTGCATTTTTCTTCAAACATCTTGCAAAAAAAAGGCGCAATTAATTCATTAAAAGGTAAAAATTATGATTTATTTAAATGTAAATAAGGTGTTTATAATTCATTATGAAAAGATACCAAAATATATATTTAAAATATTTTCAATTTTAGTAAAATATTCCTTCAATATTTCACTATTTCATAACATACCAAAGAAAAACCCTTTCTATTTCAAATATTAGTGTTTATTGGATTGGTGTTTCATTAAATATACAAAGAGTAACCCCTCTTCCCCCCCCCCAATCATCACCATTATGGCATTAATCATTCATTGGGAGCTAAAGAAAAAGAACCCAAGAAAGTAACTCTTGGTGGTGTCATGATTTTAATGATCTTTTGCAAGCACCATTGGGGTACCCATTCTTTGTGTGTAATGTTGGAGGTAGCATGCATACCGTTATTGTTTCTCATAAAATATTTTGAACTTCTTTTGAATAAGGCTTTGGTCTTGAGATTTTATTATGGGAGTAGACATTAAACACCTTTTTGAACCTAAAAACATTAACTATCTATATTGTTGTCCTATTTAAATCTTTACCTAGTTGCTCATCATTTCACCATGGAAAAAGAGGGATGTTATCTGAAGCTAGCATGATCAACATTTCTTCCTCCAATTTTTTTTCCAATTTCGAAACTAATGTGACTTTTTACAATTAGTTGACCTACAAAAGATGACCACCCTATATTTCATCAATGGTGATGAATTGTTTACATAGAGTAAGGTTATGGTAAGAATGGGTTTTTTAATTCATTTAAAAGTAAACAATGGTAGATGAAATGTGTTGACAATGTAGCTTGTGGAAGCAACAATTTGAAACTTCAACTTAAAAAATGGTTATCATTTTAAACTTAAAGTAAATGGCTATCATTTGATGGCTACATCTTCAAGTTTTCACCCTATTTTTTTTTTTCAAATTTACAATTCTGAAACCTTACAATGATAAAAATTAATTAGTTTATTTAAAACCATTTATAAGTTTAAAAGGTTTGGTGAATAAATGAAATGTCACGTGAGAATTGGTGCCTAGTGAATAAAGATCTTGTGTCGGTGATTGGTGAATATAGAACTAAGGTTGTTTTGCATGAAGAGATGTGGGGGGAGAAGAAGAGCCAACTTCACTTAACCTTGATGAAATTTGATACACAAGCTTCAATCATATTTTTCATATGGAAACCCACTTTAGCAACTACATGTGGGACTAGTGAGTTACTTAATGCCTTGTTAAAAAAGGTTGCTAAATCAAATTCTTAGGCTTTGGCAAATTTTGACAAAATATGATCTTCAAATTACTTCCTTCATGACATGGGCCTTTATATCAATTTTGGAGGCTCACATTCCAAGTTATTTTTCACCTTGCAATGCTTCACTTGGGGAATTCAATACATGGGATCATTTAGTGCCCATCTTAGGTCAATAACAACCCTAGGTCTTACACAATGAAAAATTATTTGGTAGTTTGAGAAATGAATATCCACATGCATGGGTGTGGGTGACCTTATGGGATTAATGAATGCCTTGTTCAAGGTATCAATTACCCATGCAAAGGCTTGAAGACACATATGACTTTCACACACAAACTAAGAATTTAGAGGTAATTCATGTAAAAAAAATAACAAATGACCTATTGCATTGTTATTCACATAGCCAATGTGACGTTTCTTACATGCTTTTTCACACAATATATCTAGAACACCAAAGATCTCAACCCCACCTACTTCCCTCTCCTCTAAAGACCCAAATGCAATTTACATAGTTAACATGAAATATGGACACTAATGTACACAAAGCTAAGTTGCAATGTCATACTTCAGAGTGGTGACCTGACTAGATTAAGTGTAACATGTTGTTATTAGATGTATTTAAAAACCTAATTAGAAAATTTTTAAGCAAAAAAAGGCCTTGCAAGCTTCTCTATAGCCTTCCATAAGCCCATCCAAGGAATCCTTTAAGCAATTTCCTAAATTATATTCATTGTGGTTATGAAAAATGGATATTGTTGATGGATGAGAATGAACGAAAAATGGATTTCGTTCCATTTGGATGAATTTAATGATAATTCAGTAGTGAACAACTAGCTAAATCTCGCGATCCATTTGATGAGATTCCATGAACTCTATTAATATTCTATAAGTATGGTGTTTAGGGCTTGCAACTAACATCACAATAATGCCAACAAAATGTCACAATATCAGAATTTCTAACATTGCAAGTTCCCATCAACCTCCTAAACATCATTTCGAGATGCTCACAAATGATGTTAATTAATAACTAACATTGAAGTATCTTTCTATAGTTTGCAATCCAATCCACACCTACAAAAGTAATCTTTCCTGGAAGAAAAGAACTACCACTACTGTTGTTTCCAGTGTTACCTCACTGACTTGAGTGCTGTAGCTAGACTTTCTCCATGTAAGATGCTCGAGACAATTACAACGAACATCCAAATCAGTGAGTTCTTTACCGTAATGCCAGGGCCCAGCGCTTAAGTATTATCTGTTCCATTTCAACAACAATCACCCACTATCACCTAACAAGTATACACAGGTGCCACCATGCCACAAGTGTTCCAGACTCTGGCTCTTTGTTTTGAAGTGCTAGTAGAACTTGCCACTGGTTGAGTTGCATTTGTCTAAGATGTGGCCCCCAGAAGATAGTAAACTGCAAAGTTGGCACATTTTAATATGACTTCTCTGTGTAAGCTGTGATACAATTTGGTGCTCTGACAATTTGCTTTCCTTCATTGAAATAACTTGTGGGGATTCCCATCCCTTCTCGGCCCTGTACACAACACGTGCTTCAAATAGGAACATAGAACATGAATGTTTTTGTCATCACAGGGCACAACAAAATCAAACACCTGGGGCAAGGATCACACTCCAAGAGCAAGAGGAATAATGCAAGTATCAGCTTATAATCCACCAATTGTCCAGTTGACTACCCCACCCCTGGAGAGAGAAATTCAACATGGGAATCATGGACTCCCTGGTCACCAGCATCTTCAGGGCTGAATTAAGATTCCAGGTTGCTGGGCACAATTGCAATGATGAAAACTGTCCATGATCCACACATTAGTGAACAGCATTCACTTTGTCAATGGAAGAGTGAAAACTGAATCACCAAACACCTTGTGCAAAGTATCAGATTCCACCATGAGATAGATATCATTTGACCAACAACACTTCCTATACCAAATAACCAAACACATACATTCTGTATAAAACATAGAATGGGTTAGTTAATGACACATGCCATAGTCACACATATGCTTTTGAATGCCTAAAGAAAAGCAGGTAAGCCCAATGAATCCTTACAGAGTGAAACAGATTCAGCCTCTTCCTTTTTACCTATGATATTGAAAGGAACTAGAGTGAAGATAATACCTTAATATTCTCACGGCATAACACCAAGGCCTAATATCAAGCCCTAGCACCAAAGGGTACAACATGCACTCTACACATGCTTCGCTTTTAGAGACTCCAGTGGGCACTAACAAGGAAGAGTGCTAGCATAACATAATGTTTCCTGGCAAAGATCAGGGCTCTATTCTGGTGCACAACCCTCAAGTGTAGGATTTCCAATTGCCTTTACATATGCTAATTGTGACTCTTCAATGGAAATAATAAACACAGTATGGGATTTGCTTCCATAGAAAGCTACAATAATCACAAAAGAGTGACCCTGGGTATGATAACCAACCTCTGTAAGGCTTCAGGAGTAACTTGGCTGACCTCTGCTCCCAACCATTGGGTGTGCAAGACCTTCAACAGCTCCACAACAGATGGGGATTCATATGCTGTGTACCTGCAGCCTAAAAATCACTTTTTATCCCCCTTACTGAACTTCACATTGGCATCGCTCTCTTAGCTTCCTAGCACAGAAAGAGTAGGCTCTAAAAAATTAAGAAGCCACTTAACTCACAGCAGATAAAACTTCTCATAGCAACATGCTACATCTTCACAAGCTTTCCATGACCAATCCAAAAAAAGAGTCCCTTCGCCCAAAAATAAACAGTGGATACATTCTTTTATATTGAGGGTCAACAAATATCCATTTCTCCATCTGCCTCTAATAATAGAACAAGGAACAGATAAAAGTCCTTTCAAACAGGTCAAAATTCTGCAGGGTGTATATAAAAATAATTGCAAGAAATGTGACTTTAAACCATTACACAAACTTTATATGAGATCCAATCTCTGTTTTGAGTGGGCCATTGATGAAAGCAAGTAAATAGAGATCGGTAAAAGACTGGTTCCAAGAAATGACTAGAGAAAATAGATGAGGAGCATGAAGATGTGCCGAAAGAAGTGCTCAAAATGCAAACATCAATATGTTTATCACCAGGAAACTTCATTAAGAATACAAAGCATTGAATGCCCATCTATCTCCTAAGGGCCATTCTAAGTTTGCAGATACTCAGTTGGAAGAGAGTGGAGATGAAGTGGTGACAAGTGATAAGGTGATCGATTGGGCATTGGGCTGAATTTGAGGAATGGAAAGAATTATGATGAACTGGTCACTAAATTACATCACAGGTAATATGAAGATGTGTACAAAGAGAAAGCTTGGGTGTTGAACCCAAATTCCCCTTTCATTGCTTTTGTGCAGAGGTGCGGTAGAGGTGATAGGCAAGGACAACACATGTGGCAGCCCCAACAACCGCCAAGAGAGCTTTTGTATCATCAACTTCCCAGTCTTCAACCCATCGGGGAAT
>Ga0209208_10005859_pt1 | contig 17034 bp, 15 predicted proteins | sample S1TSphfallax_3_FD_187694 | JGI IMG/M metagenome (GOLD analysis project Ga0209208, IMG submission 187694) | Host-associated microbial communities from peat moss isolated from Minnesota, USA - S1T2_Fd - Sphagnum fallax MG (SPAdes) (version 2) | ecosystem: Host-associated > Plants > Peat moss >...
ACTCGGTGCTGAAGACTGCTTTCAAGTTAATCTATGAATAAACCAGTGTTGAGTGGTTATCGGAAATGGAACCTTATATTTGGTGCAGTTCTCAAGGATATATGGCAAGGTTCTTACAAAATCAATAAATGTTTCTAAACTGTGGTTTTAAAAAAAAATTGAGAACCAATTCTTATACAACCATAGTTCTCAAAAATTCTACAAATGGCCAAATAACCTCATGAAACTGCTGGTCCTTACCTGATTATTTCATGAAAACCACTTCTTGTTCAAGACTTTTTGAAAAAAGCCAGAACTAGAGTTTCTTTGATTCTGAAAATTATCAAAAAACCAGAACTTGAGGCACTTTGACTTCCAAATTTAAAAGAAACTGGAACCAGAGGTTATCAAAAGAAATCACACCTAACACTGGAACAAACAATAGGATGTGATGGTGTGCAGGATGGGTAGTGTACAGTTGGGCATGCAAAAAAGGAATCATGGTACATCCTGGATCTTGAAGTCCAAAATGGCTTAAACTAAATGCATGCAAGTATTGGCAAGGTAATTGACCACTTCCATTGCAATCACTTCTATGCCTCAGCAATTTCTACATTTCCCATTGCTGATGATTTTGATAAATTTCCAAACCTTGTCAAATACTCTTTGAATATTAGCATCTTGCTTGTTCTCACACACATTTAAATTTCCTTTCATTCCTAGTGTTCCACTTGATTAGGTTAACCCTTTAAACAACTAACAGCTCCAAAGGTGTTTTCCTTGTATTGTTTTCATTGGCAAGTTCAAACAAATTCATGAGAAATGATGGAATCATGTACCCCTGTTAGCTGATTTGATTGCAAAATTAACCTGATCTGTGACTAAGAAGTTGTCATCCCTATTCTCAAACACCATATTGCTGGAGACATTGAAATATAGTTCTCACCAATGTTTTTCTTGAGAAGTTTTTGATGGAGCCAAAGTGGCCATCATCCATAGGAAGATGTAGAAAAAGTGGCAATCATCCCTAGGTGAATTTAGCCAGATTATTTAGCCAAATCTGGCTATAAACCAAATATGAAATACAAATCTTTAATCATGTTTCTATATTTTTGGTTAGGTACTGAAAACTGAATATAAAAATCTGGTGATTTTTGCTTTTTTTTTTTCTTCCCACTTTTGGGGCTTGAAACCCTCCAAAATCACTTCATTTTTTAATTTTTAATTTCACATTTTGGCAAAACTTTGCATACAAAAAAAAAAACCAGCTGGTTCTCACCAGCCATAGTTTCTAATTGTGCAGCCTCATTAGTGATTACCATCATTATTAAGTCTTACATGATTAGTTACGATCTTCCAGTTTTGTGGCCACTTTCTGAATAAAATCCTTTTACAAATAATTCAAGACCTGGTCACACATTTCCAAAATGCATAATATGCAATTGTCTCATGCTTTTGTCTTGTGGGTGTCCATGGTTATCAACCGTCCCTTACAGCCCTTGTGTGGTTTAATGAAAGTGTTTGCATATGGGATGATGTTATGTCCAACATTCTTACAAAAAACCTGAGTCATTATCCGATCGCTTTTGCCTCGTCATCTTCTTGGACTTCATTGAACATAAATTGTTCTTGATACTCCATGAGGAATTGTGTTGATCGCTTCACATCTATAAATAAAGAGTACACCCGACTAATATCTTCTATCTCCACCTCCTTCCCTTTTCGTTTTGCACAAGCTAGGGCAGCTGCTGTTATCAAACATATTGCATAACGGAGTGAAGTCTCGTGCCTGTAGGAAGAATATTGAAGAATATTATTATCAATGGAGGTAGTTAGTAGCCGGTCTTCTTTAGCTTCTTTGACAAAGAAATTTTTTTTGAGAGGGATGATCGGGACAATAAGGAATTGTGTTTTTCTAGAAAGAGCATCCAAACCTTACGCACCCAATTTTTGTCAAGAGGTCTCTTGCATCCTCTGACATTTCCACATCCTCTTCTTCACATCGTATGTCTAGAATCTTCCGAATCTCTTCCTCAGAGTAAGGTGTGGTGGATATGATAAGTAGGCGATCCAAGAGATCAATTGGGATTCCATGTGGGGACTTGTAGTTGGTGCCTCTAATACGTGTGATGCCTCGATTTGTGGCTACCACCAAAATGGGGGCCATTTCATTCTCAAGTGCTCGGTTGAGAAAAGAAAAGCATTCAATATCAAGCATATGTACTTCATCTATGAATAGCACCCCAGGTACGATGTCAGCTTTGCCTTCTTCCCGCCACTCTGCCACTTTGCTATCAATCTGTTCACGAACTTCACACCGGATTTCACCTGTGTCTCCCGCAAACAAGGCCAAAAATCCTTGCTTCCTGTGTGAGAGAGACAAAGACAAACCCCATGTCAAATCCAGTGGCCAAGGGACAAGCCATGTCAAATCCGGCCAAGAGACAATCTGCCAAGAGGGAGCCAAGAACATGAGGTATGAAGCTTGGAAGGAAATTATGTACCGGCTGTTGATCACATCAATTTCATGTAGGGTTACCACATGTACCACCTCCTTCCTCTTCTGGAGCTCTCCATCTGGGCATTGAACAAACTTGGTCTGAGGTCCCATGGCATCATAATCACGTGAGCGTGCAAATGAGCGCCCCAGTTTTGTAATCTTTCCAGAAGCTTTGTCAATGGCAATAACATCACCACTCTGAACTTTCTCCTTCCCTAGACTCTCAATCATCTTGGCACCCAAATCATAGACGGTCTCCATCTCTGTTGTTTTGAGGGTTAACTTCCCCGTCTTTGATGCTGCTCCTGCCACTGCAGGACGATCAATTTGAACTTCCACCACTTCTCCTTCAATGAGTTCTGTCTCTTCTTTAATTCTAACCCCAATAGCTTTTCTAAAAGCCTGCCACAAACAAGGAAAAAAGCCATGGTATGAATCACAGAAACAGTAGTACCAAGTCCTTGGATCATCATGTATGACTTCTCTCATTTGTGGTGGCATTCGAGACAGAGAGCTCAACAAGACACATGTGCAAGTCAAGATTGAAACCTCCACATCTTGATGGATAAGGGAGTTCAAATTTGATTGCAAATAAAAAAAGATGGTTGGTGGTGAGAGCCTGAAGATGCAATTAGAAGTTGTACCTGGGTGAGAGCTTCGGTTTTGCTCATTTCAAGGGAAAAGATCTCACTGCCAGCCATCATTGCAAATGGAGTTTCTTCTCCAAGTGCCTTTGCCATGCCCATAGCTATGGCAGTCTTTCCTGTGCCCGGTTGCCCCGCCAACAACACTGCACGCCCTGCAATCTTACCCTCTCTTATTAGCTGGAGTATAATCCCTGCTGCTCTCCTTGCAGCTTTCTGCCCGACCATGCCCTGCAAAAAAAAAGCCGAATTCTTAGTCTCAAAATTTGATTCTCTGAATCCAAAACCGCAAAAATTGGTGACATGGGTTGAAGTCAGTTTCGTATCTTGAAAGTACTCTAAGTGCTGCTATCTGAAAAGAATGTGAGAGCTGCAAGCTGATTGTCTCTTACATGTTCATAATCCTTGTGACAATGTGAGATCATCATACACATCATTGTCTGCAAGGACCAGGTGGGGTAGAAAACTATAACTAAGCTTGGGATAACAACGTTGTCGTAGTATCTTATATATAAATTCACGTAGTCCGTGCGTGACGGAGCTCGGGTTTCCGGCCGACCGGGCCGGGCGCTAATCGGAGGGCGGAATTTCCTGTTCCCAGTCTGCGGGCAAAACTATTAGAGGAAATCAGGATTCTAGCGCGGAACGGAGACCCGGGATAGCCGACGTGAAGAACGGGGTGACGGGCCGGGTCCGGTCCGGACTGTCTGTGACGGAGCTCGGCAACTTTTGCTCCAGAGAACACCCACTGAGGGAAGTTATCAGCAGTCACTTTTCGGAGAGTTTTTCTTCATCGACAATGTCTGTCTGTCTGTCTGACAGGCAGGGCAGGGCGGCCAGGCAAATACTATATACCTGGTATTGAGATTGATATAGCTTGGTATTAAATTGGTATTATCTCAAGTCCCTATGAGGCATGTATTGATACGAGGCTGGTAATACCTAATGTCCTACCAGTTACTGGTACCACGCAGGTACTGGCACGAGGCTGGTACCTGAGAAACGTTGCGAGCTTCAAATGTATCGTCCAAGCCAAGTCCTCGAATGTGAGAATGGGCACCCACACGCTCTACTCTTGTCAAGTCCTTACTCTGTGTCACTTTCAATTCCGCCATCTCTGCAACGGCAAGAAGGTCGGTCTTTCAATGTCGAATCCGCGTGTACCTAAGACAGAGAGATGTGAAATCGATAACCACCACCTTCAAAGTAACACACCCAAATTTGAAGAAGAAGTAGTAGTAGTAGGGTACAAGAAAATCACGATAGGAAGCGACGATTTGAAGAGAAATTTAGAAAATTCACGAAGCTGAAGGAAAAATGGCATGATGAGAAGAAGAAGGAACCCAAAATGGAAGAAATTTGGAACAATATACAACAAACAAGATGCGAGGTGTCGAAACTGCAAAGCAAAATCATTATTAAAGGGCACACAAACCAATTGGAATTGCTAGAAGAAAAAACAGACTTGGTTGGAGCAAGAGAGATGGAGATAAAAGCCAACATGTGAAAAAAAATTACAATAGAAACAACTCATCAATTTCAAATGGACAAGAGAGAGAGGCAGGAACAATGAAGAGAACCCATAAACTCAATTGCAAACTCCAGTAAACAAAGGTAGACAACAAATTATATCTGAACAATCCAAAACAAGGAAATTTGTGTCCTACAAAAGAGAAGAAGATGGGGAGTTTTAAAAGGAAGCCTGCAGTCAATAGAAGAGACATATAGAACGTGGAGTGATAAAAAGAAAGAAAGAAACCACATCAAACAAGCTTGAAGAGAAGAGAAGGTGAAGAAGGTGTTGTTTGAAGAAAGGAAGGATTGGGTGTACGCACTCGCCTCTCTATGACGGAATGAACTGCTTCTTCTTGTTTTCTATTCATCCCTTTTCTGGCCGACACAAATCAAGAACCATCTCCAGACGTGCATGGGGACCAATGTTGGGCACGTACGAGGCTGGAACCCTGGTATATAGACCAACTGGTCCTGGAATCAAAGAACCGACCGGATGGGTGCGACCTGTAGCAATACCGGGCTCATACCAATACCTGCCCGTAGGGACTTGAGGTAATAGTAGCCTTGTACCACTACCTGCTTGGTAGGGACTTGAGGTAATACCAGTTTAATGCCAAGGCTATACTGTAGTACCTGGACCAGTACGACAGTAACTATATTATATTAAGAAATGTTGAAATTTTCAGAAAACATATTTTTTGAAGGGAATTAAAGAATCTGATAGAATATTGGGGACTATATCATTTGTTGAGATGGAATCCTCAAAATTAATTATTTATTCAACAAACATATGTTGAACGGGCCAAGGCATTATGGTATTGGTTTCAATATCAGGTGAATAGGGCCGGAGTGAACCAGCAGCCACTAGTTCAGGATGAGGCTGTTCAAGCCGTTTTGGGGATGAACCAAAAACACATCCTCTTCCCCTGCCCAGGGATTTTTCAGCCCCCTTCTCTGCCCCCAAATTTTCCTCTCCTACCTACTTTTCCCCCCCCTCCTTCCTACCTCCCCCCTCTTACCTCCCTCACCTCATTTCCCGCTCATTCCATCTCTAGAGCTTGGGAGAGCTCTCAAGCTTGAGTAGCATAGAGCTTTGAGGAGACGTGAGACACAAGGCTTGAGGAAGGTGGAAAGGAGAAAGCAAGAAGAGCACTTCACACCAAATGCAAAAGTGAGAGAAGGAAGGTAAGCTCTCTCTTTTCTACATTTTTTTTCTTTTTTATGGTTTTTTTTTTCTTTGTTTCTTTTTTTTTCTTCTTATGCTTGAAAAGAAGAAGATGCCAAGAGAAAGTGTTTGAAACAAAAGGGTAGAAGCGAGAGCCAAAAGTGAAAGGGCAAAGCAAGAGCTTGAAGGAAAGTTCTCTCTCTTCTTTGCATTTTTTTTCTTCTCTATGGTTTTTTTCTTTGTTTTTTTGTTTTTCTTGCTTGAGAAGAAGAAGATGCCAGGAAAAAACGTTTGAAACAGAAAGGTAAAAGTGGGAGCCAAAAATGAAAGGGCAGAGCGAAAGCTTGAAAGTAAGCTCCCTCCCTTTTCTTGGTTTTTTTTTTTTGTTGTTTTTTTGTGTGTTTTGTGTGTTTTGTGTTTGATAAGAAGAGGATGATGGCAATGCGCCATCATCTTTTGATGTGGTGATGTTGCAATGAAAAAGGCGATGGTAGCTTGTTGCCATCACCTTTTTCTTTGGTGGTGTTCAAGCGAAAAAGGCAATGACAACTTGTTATTGTTGCCTTCCTTTTTGTGTTAAAAAAGAAGAAAATAATGTCAATGCGTTGTCGTCTTCTTCTGTGGTGTTGTTGGAACAAAAAAGGCAATGGCAACAAGTTGTCATCGCCTTCTTCTTTATGTCTAAAAAGAAGAAGAAGAAAAGGACGACGTGGCAACGTGTCGTCATCTTTTTCTATGGTGGTGTTCTAATGAAGAAGGTAATGGTAGCTTGTTGCCATCACCTTCTTCTTTGGTGGTGTTAAGATTTAATTTGGTGGTTCTTGGGTGTTAATAGGGTTCAAGGCACAATAAACGAAGAGTTTGTTGCAAACGCAGTTAAGGTTGAGATGCAACATTGTTATCTATACATTATTCGTCATGCAGCAAGGGCTCCAAATGCAATAGGTTTTTACCGAACTAAACATGAGATTGTAAATAATGATATGGTTTAGGGTTTCCACTTTATATAGTTAGCTAAGTTTTTTCAACCTTTTCAGTTTTTGAATTACCCAATTTTTGAATTTTGGTGCTTTAATATGCTATAGATAACCTTTTTTTTCATTGTTTTTTTAGCATTTTTTGATCCACACATATTTGTACATCTTTTATCAATATAATATTTTCCTTTAGTCACATTTGTTTGATGGGTATATGGTTAATTACATTTTTTTTTTCATAATATTCTTAGTACTTCAAATGTAAAAATCAAAACTTAAATAGGCCCATATGAATAAATAACATTAATTTGTCTAAGGTTTACAAAAATCAAAATGAACATTGTGTAATACCTACATCCTTTCTATTATAATTTTCATAAAGCCTTTTCAAATATGCAATACTCACATATAGGATTAGTAGTTGATTTTTTTAACATCCATTACAATACCACATATAGGTCCATAAATAGTTGTTAATCTTTAACATCTTTTGCAATACTTGCATATAGGTTTCCATTGTAATATTTATAGGACTCATATGATAGAATAATTTAGTTTAAGTATCAACAAATAATGTCATAATTAAAGAATTACTAAAAACAAAATTTAGAATATATAAATGATTGATTATTATATTTAAACAATGATTTATTTCTTAATATTAATTAACTGATTATTTGGTTGAACTTTAATTATTCAAATAATTAAAATTTAGATCCAAAAATCAGATCAATAATTTGATATTTCATTTATTATCTTAATTAAAAAAATTATGTTGATAAGTTATTCAAATCATTATTTTATATAATTATTCATGATAATTAATTGTCATAAAATTAATTTAGATATACAAATAGACATATTTTGGGTACCTAAACCACTTATTTTGAAATGACCTTACATGTAGGTATTGCATTTGGGGTTGATTCTTCACCTAAGGTTATTTAAATCACCTATGGATTATTTCAAATGAACTTGCATGCAACTATTGAATATAGGCTTTGGTTTTCATTGAAAGGCCACCCAAACTACATATTGGTTATTTTGAAACGACCCTACATGTGGGTATTACATTTAAGGTTAGGTTTGCACTTCAAGTTACCTAAATTTGCTATGGGTTATATCGAAACAAACTTGAATATAAGTATTACATTTAGGGCTAAATATTCATATAATTTTGCAATACCCACACATGTATTTATTTTCACCAATTAGAAATTTGCTCTTAATTTTTTGAATAATTAAATAAAATGTGTAAAAAAACACAAGAGAAGGTATGTTTTTATCATTTGGTAATATTTTCAAGTTAAGTTTTTTCACTTTTTAAAAAATATATAAAATGACATTGCATTGTTTTATATATGTTTAATTTTAAAATTCTACCCAAAATGCACCCCATATTTATTTTAATTATTATAGACTTGTAAGAAAATGTTAATTAATTTATATGTCCCAAAATTTAAACATAAACCATAATTTCAACATTAAATAATAAAATTTGCATTAAACCTAACCCCATTATTATCAATGTGATCAATTTGCATTATGTTCATTTATATATATATGTTAAATCATACTATAAAATGAATAAATAATTTTGGAAACATGAATTTCATGATGTATTGGAGGGGAATCAAATATTTTAAAAATATTTTTGTGTTTCATCGTTAATGAATTATCACAATATGATATAAGTATTGCATTTAAATAAAAGTGGGTTAGGAAATATTGAACTTTAATAACTATGGAACAGATGGAAACAAAAGAAATTCATAATTATGTTATAAATATAAACAAGTGATAAGATAAAAAATCAATACAATGAACAAAGTCTAAAGTATAAACCTTAACCCTTGATATATATGAACCAAATTCCTAAACATTAAATCATAAGGCATAACCCTAAAAATCCAAATGATATTTTGCCATAAGCCCTATTACAACCCGAACTATACAAATCTTAAGAAAAAAAAGTCTTAATGATATATGCCCTAAACCTAGAAAACTATACAAACCATACAAATTATATAATGCAAAATTAAAAAATTAAAAATAACATAGGAAAAATTAGAAACCAAATTTTAAAACTTTTAAAGTACAAGATTTACTAACCAAAAAAAAACCTTAATCTTTAAAAAGAAATCAAATAAAATTTGTAAAAAATCAAAAGAAAATATATGTCTTTTTACCTTTGTGTGATCTTTCCAAATTTATTTTTTCCACTCTTTTTGAAAAAAATATAGAATGAAATTGTTATTATTTCACATATGTTTAAACCTTAAAATCCCCCGGCCCCCCCTCTCAAATTTAGCCTAGTTTAGGTTAATTACTATAAATTTGTGGAAAACTTGCTAACTAATTTATGTGTCCTAACCTTAAACCTAAACCATAATCCCATAGTACATACTTATAATAATTACATGAAAAGATGTATTGTAATGTCCATTCCATAAATAAATTAAGTAAACAAAATTTAGTAAAATATGCATTAACTAAACCAAAATGGTTACAATTATGACATTGTTTCCACTATAAATTATTTGTAATATTTACATATGGGGACCTAAGTTCATCATCCATGAACTAGGGTGAACCTTAATAAATTGATAAGTAGGATTAGGGGGTTGGGGGTGGGAAAAGTGAACAGGTAATTAGTTAGGTATTTGGCTATGTAAAAAACATAGGTAGGTAGGTGAACATAGTGGTAGATAGAAAGTTGGGTGCATAGGTAGGTAAGTAGGTATATAGGTAGCTAGTTAGGTTAGTAGGCAAGTTAGTAAGTAGAAAGGAAGTTCAAGGAGCAAGGTAAATAGGTTACTAAAGTAAATAAGTATGTAGGTAGGCAAGTTAGTAGGTAGGAGAAAAGTTACACTAGCAAGGTAGCTAGGTAGATAAGTAAGTTAAAACGTAAGAAACAAGTTGCCTCATCAAGGTGACTAAGTTTGTAGAGAGTTAATACAATGGTTAGGTTAGTAGGGAAGTTAAATCAATAGAGTATGTAGTTACCTTAATTTTCACTTTGGCCCACTTTAGGGAGTCCACTTTGTCCACTTTGGGGATTCACTAGATTGAAACCCATTGGGAAATAAAACATGTATTGAAGATGAAAAAACTTTGTATTCCTTTAGAAGAAGTTGAAATATTATCCTTCAACCAAAGGTTGTTTGCACTTCTTGTTCAAGTATCTATCATAAACACTTGGCATAATTTCTAACTAAAACGTTTAATAGGTTTTGCCATGCCTACATGGTTCATATTTAAATTGTGTTGATATGGTTAGATTGCCACAATCAGGTATGGGGATATCACTCCAAACTCCAATTAGGGAAAATTAATTGTTATCTTCATAATATTGGGCAATGCCATATTAATTTTTCCAATTCAAATCAATCAAATTTTACAGCTTACATCTCCCATCTGTGACCTTCTTTGAGCTCCACTTCTCGAAAATTTGGAATTGAAATTTTACATAAAATGTGTTTAGCCTATGTAAACCCTTTTGTCATGGTATGATTGATTATCCTGAGGGACATGTTTATTTTGAACTATTACTATTTAATGTGAATTGATATTGAGTTTTTTTGTACATATACATATGTTGTAGGCCATTTGGTGGCAAGACTTTCTTGGTGAGTTCTATCATCCAAATCACACCAAAGGTTTTTCTTCCAACTTAACAAAATGAGTTGGGTGGATGTGGCATGTTATAATATAGGTTCTTTTTTTTTGTTCAAATTTGCAAGTGAGGAACTGAACTAGCTTGCTTTGTGTTACATTATAGATATGAATGCATTTCCTCCGTTGATTGTATTGATGGCCCCATACAAACCTTCATAAGCATGCTTGCTCCCCACCCCTCTTGATCCTTAAATGTGGTTTTAGGGATATTCATCAAGGACCTAGGGTAATATGACTTGAAGCAATGGTAGCCCCTGCATATCAAAACTAGGAAGTGTGATTTATAATGCAAAAAAAGGGCACAATAGTGGCATTGCCACAAGTTAATAACTCTATATGAGACTACAACATATTTGTAAAATGATCATTTTATGTGGACTTTCATATGTAGGTTGGAATTGAAAACATTATTGATGTCCTATCAACACCAAGTTGAGTTCATATTATGGAGGACTTGATTTATACAATGTCAGTGCAAAAGTTACAATTGCATTTTATTTGTTAACAGATCACCATGCCAAGGTAAGTAGGCAACAATATTTGTAATGTGTCAAATTTGTAAGAGAAAGCTAAGATGTACTGGGTAGGTAGTTGTCAAATAATATGATCTAGACTTCATTAATTATTAAATAATATAGCCATGCATTCAACTTATTGAAACCATAATATGATGTCAAGATCCTAGATTGTTTTCAATCCTTAAAATTATTATTTCAGGGGAAATTCTTGGGCAGGATCCAGATGTAGAGGACACAACACAAATTGTGAAGACATTAGCAGTACATCACCATTGCCATTCTCACATGCGTATCATTGTGGAGTTGTTAAAGCTTGAGAAAGCAACAAGTGTTATATGGTATGACACTAATCAAACAATTGAAATCGTGTGCTTTGACATCATCGATTTTAAGTTGTTTGCACATAGATGGCGTGCGTGCCTCCAAGTCAATTCTTTTGGAACCCATGCATTCCACTTTGTTGAATGTTACTGACAAGAGAGTGAATGTTTTAATTTTCAATTCTAGAAGTTTTCAATGATTGTGAGTGCATCGATGTTCAAGAATTGCATAATATAATTCGTAGAAGTTTGAGACCTTGGGAATACAAGAAATTTTGCCTAAGAAAATCGAAAGTCACTAGACATGTTGGTTGAAGGTCCTGTCCATAGTACATTAATCAAATAAAAGAAGTTATTGAAAAAAGATGTAACCATATCAAGGTTGAGGTGGTTGGAAGCAACTTGAGGGTATGAGTATGCTTTTGTTGTGAGTAGATTAGTTTAAAGGCAAAAGTTCCTACGAGTGTCATGCATGACTATAGCCTATGAAAAAAAATGAAAGATGATTGAAGCAAGTTTTGATGGGATTTGAGATGTGGGTTTTGACATACAAGTGAGATAATTAAACATATATTTTTTAAAGGATATGTAGAATACCAATAGTTTTAACAATCATAATTGTTGAAAAGACCCATCCTTCATTTATAGTGTTTAATGATTGATTGGCATAGTTTTGCTTCAACGTATGGCATGCAAGCACATGTTAAATGGAACACAAGTTTGTAGACAACAAACATCAATGATCTAGTCACATCTCTATGTTATTTCAATATTTTGCATATGATTTATTGTTCAAGTTTCTTTTGCAGCTACACAATCATGGCTCAATGCCTAGAATTTCAAAATGCCACTTTTGCTTACTAACCATCTCTATACTCTCTTTCTGATACCATCTTGATGAATTAGAGGAGGCAAAAGTGATGAAAGGATCAATGTTGTGTGCCACAAAGTTTTTGATTTTGCGTAGCAACAAACTAGTAGAGTTGAATATTATAACTAGTTTAACAATCCAAATCAAACATGTGCAATGCCAGCTTATGTTTTTCAAATCTTCACAATCACACATACCCAATGCCCATCCACTACAACCCATGAATGAGTATTGTGTTTAATGGAGTGTTGGTATTGAAAGAGCATTCAAAAAAAGTCTAGCACCTTCACAAGGGAAGTCGGAGCATGTACATGTTGCATACACACACCATGACAAGCACAAAGGGGAAAAAAAATCTTTTTTAAATAGTACAAATATAATGGGTTTATTTTTGGTGATTATGTGCTTTGCATCCTATTTTTGTCATGGGTTTTTTATTCCTTTCCCTTCACAAAGCTACATGTGGGTGCATGGTTTTGAAGTGAGTTCTTACATATTACAATTTTTTTTAGTGTAAATTCTACTCTTCCCAAAATGTAGAACAAGTGGTATGCCACATACTGTAGTTGCACCCCCACATAACAACCTGACGCTAAGTTTTTGAGGGAGAGTAGAGTTGACATAATTTTAGTGCCTCAAAATACTGTTTTGCATGCACATATGTGCATAGGAGTGAGAACTTTCATAATTTGAAAATTAGAAGTTACACATCCAATGATCAAATCTTAGGTTTTAACATGGAAGAGATTTAAGGATTCACTTGGACATCAATAAAAAAGATATTTCTTGATTCACCTCCCATGTACCGAACACATGGATGAAGGTCTTGACCACTGTTGCATGGTTCTGTCTTTATCAGAGATGATAAAGTGTCAAGTATATGAACCCTTCACCAATTCTCAAAAAATCAAAAGAACTAGTTTTGACTCATAACCAAGGTTTTCAAAAAACAATTAAAAAAACCACAGAACGAGTCGAAGAACCTTACACTGAACTGCTAAGTCTTTGCAAAAATTCAAAAACCCAAAACCAGAGGGTATTTGAATTCTCAAATGTTTCAACATCCTGAAACCAAAAGGTTCTTTGATTGTAACATTTTCCAAAACTTCAAAGAACAAAATTTTCAAAAACCACCCAACAGTTGTCTTTGAGATACATACAAAAGGCATCCACTTGCCTGTTCATGGTTTGCACCCTTCTTTGAAAAATTATAATTGAGTTGTATACACTTTACACAAAAGTGATATCCATCCGTATACCCTTCTATGGCATATATAAAATATCTCCCCATATACCCTTACCCAGCTGGCAAACTTTTACAGCATTCCAAGATTACATGGACAACCCGTGTATATATAAAACTTGACATGATGGTTTCAAAGTTGAAATTCCAATGCTTCAATATTTTCAGGTTTAGGGGTTTAGGGTTCACATTTTCAACAGCCACAAATTGTATTTTGAAAACCAAAATACCCTCATTTGAAGATCCACACATTATGGCTTGGATGAGTCTTGATTGAGTTGGAACTGGCATAGACATGGAAGTTTCCCCATGTTTATGCCACACAAAACCACACACAGATATACATAAGAAAGATGGAGAAGACCTCTAATGCCAAACATCTAAATACTCCACAACCAAAAAAATTGCAAACCTGCTATACAATGTATTTTCAAGTCAAATTTACACTGTACAAGCCACTTTTGGTCCAGGTCTAGAAACCCAAAAAACCAAAAATGGAAATAGAAATGGGTTCTGGGAGTGAAGGCAAACCACAAATTGAGCTTTTCTTTTCAGCCAGAAGTTGTCCTCTCTCATTGATCTTGCACTGCAGTCTCATCAATCACTCTGATATTTACTTGCCCTCATATCAGCCTTTGCAGATCCAGGAAATGCAGATATAGCAGTTGGGTAATGCAGCACTGATGGGCATGTACTGATGAAGTGATCAGAAAGTATGATATACAGAGCTTGAGCGCAGAACTGGCACCCTGTGATGCCCTAACATTGCCTCCCTCAAGTGAACCACTTGGTATGTAAGATGGCTTATCTTCTGTGACAGAAACACACAGAAACTCTTCAGCATTCTCTCTAAAGAAAATGGAGAATCTGCTAAATTTTCTAAAATCCTCTCTGAAACTCTTCAGCATTCTCTCTCTAAGAAAACAAAGAATCTGCTATTTCTAAATTCCCTTCTCTCAAAACTAAGCAAATGACAGGATGCACATCTATGATCCTAAGGTGTTCATTTGTTTTCTTGAAGAACAGGAGCAGTTTCCATGCTAGTACCTCATCCTTGGAGCAGAGTTGCAACTGTAGCTGCTGATTCTGGCAGTGTTCGTGCTGCCATTGGTGGCCTAAAATTACAAGACCCATCACTGCAGCAGCCAAGGCAATGGACCAAAGAGCGGTTGCTTGCTGTGCTTGCCTTGCATACACCACAATATCCCCCTGCACCGTTTCCACCATGTCTCACATGTGTGCTGCTCATAAAACCCATCCCCTAACAATGTTGCAGAGCTCTTCCTCTTCTCCAATTCCACATTTTGCATGTCTGCATCTGAGTCAGGAAACTCAAATTCCAAATTGGTTCTTTCTAGGCCTCCTGCTGAAGACCAAACTTCTTCTTCTTCTTCTTCTGCATTTTCAAACAAACAAGCTGTTGCAGCAACTCCTCCACTCTCATTGCCTTCACCAACTTGGTTGTGACAAAGCTTTTCACCAAGAAGTAGCTGCAGGGAGCTTGATCAACTGACAATTATGGGTGAAGAAGATGGAATTGACAGGCAAGAAGATCCAAGCAGTGGCCCTCTTCCTGTCTGTCCCCCAGCTGCGACCCAGCTTTTGCTGCTGGAGCAAGTGCATAGGAAAGGCTCTTGTTTCCAATCTCATGCTCATCACCGTAATCAACAACTGCATGCCCAATCCCTGCGACACATGGGTTTGGGGAGCATCATGGGAACTTTAGCCCTTTTGTCTCTCCTCTTCTCTTCTCTTGTCTGCTTTCATTTTTCCTTTCTCTTTCCTTCCATGCATGGGAACGTACTCTTTGAGAACATTTATTGGGAACTTGATCACATGGGTTTGGGGGAGGTGGAGGAGCACGGAAGGGAGTGGAGAGAGAGCTGGTTTGGGCTGCGTCCGTGTGAATAGGGTTTTGAAATGTCACGAACGAAGAGTACAACTTCCGTGTGAATAGGATTTCCGAAAGAACACGAACGCCGCGACACGCGACCTAGGAGGACTGCATGAGCAGACAAAGCTGGTTTCCGTTGCGTCCGTGTGAATAGGGTTTGACAAAGACCCCAACTACTACAGTACTACTAGGACTGAAAGAGTTGAGATAGCAGGTTGGCATTGAGTCCGTGTGAATAGGGTTTCAGAGTGGTTGAACTACGAGACGATGGGGCAGTAGTTTTGTTTTTGGCGAGTTTTCTGCAATTTGGATTTTTTGTCTGTTTCTCTGCCCATTCAGAAATTTGGGTGAGCCCATTCTGCCCACTAAGAAAATTTCCCAGTGGGCACCTCACCAGGCACAATGGGCATGTACTTGGGCACTCTCCATAGTACCTTAAAAGTCAGGATTGGCGATTTAGGCCTGTTTTGAGATCTGTGCATGAGGCCAGTAGTACTCAGGTCGAAAATCACGGAAGGGTCTGTACTCGGGTCCATTTCCTCCGTAAAGAGGAGCTTGGGATTTTTTTCACTTTCTAGAAATAGTGACAGGCAGGCTGGTACAAGCCTGGCTGGTACATTCCACCGCAGAAGACCCCGTTTGCTGAAAAATCCAGGCAGGTAAGGGAGCTGAAAAATCCAGGCAGTGCTTTATGTCCGAAGAAGAATATGCTCAGGTATATGCTCTTTGAGGTTGGGGTAAAGAGCGAAAATCAATCCATCATCAACTTCAAAACAATCTTTCATATGTGTATGTTTGTGTGTGTGTTATAATTGTAGATGTTGTTTATGTGATGGGATTTGAATTGTTGCAGATGCAGTTGTTGTCCTAATTGCAGATGGTGTATACTGGTTGTTGCAGCAGATGATGCTTGTTTGTTCAAATTGCTGATTGTTGTTGTTGTTGTTATAGTAGCAGAATGCAGATTCTGTTGTGTTTTTGAAGTTGTGGAATATGTAATGAAAGTTGTGGTACTTTTGACTTAGCCCTTGATACCTAACTGCTATTCCTGGAATAGATCCAAAAGTGCAGAAGAAGAAAAAAACAAGAAACCAATCACTCAATCAATCATTGAAGAATCAACAATATCTAATAATAAGAAGAAGATCAAGTTAGGAGGAGATTCAAGCAGTTGTCAAAAATCTGAGAAGTGGATTTCAAAGCAGAGCATGCTTTCTTCTTCTGTTGCAAGTGTAAAGAAAAAAGGGTTAAGATAATGGGAATGGGTGTGTGTGTTTGTGTGTGATAAATACCAAAAAGCTCAGTTTTTGTGAATTTTTATTAGCATAAAACAACGTGACAGTTTCTGATGAGCAAATAATATTTCAATCTCGAGTCTCCAGAAAATTGGATAGGGTTTGATATTCTGGAATGTTGCTGCAAAAATTTAACAGAAAGGAGGAAGAGGAGGAAGAGTATTCCTCTGGGTGCTGTTTTCCTGCCAGAAAGAAGATTCTTGTTTGACAGAAAGTTGGGAGATTGAAAGTTGTAGTGGATTTTTTCTGAGAGAAGAAGAAGAAGAAGTTGCTTTATTTGAGCAGGTGCATAAGTCTTGCCCTGGAAATCGGAGACTTGGGTGGACATTTCCCTGTTTGATCTGCAGGAAGAACAGAGGAGTAAGGGCTGAGGGGGGAAGGCTGACTCAGAAAGAGAGAGAGAGTGTGTGTAGCAAGAGAAGCGAAAAGGAGTTA
>Ga0209208_10005861_pt1 | contig 17032 bp, 5 predicted proteins | sample S1TSphfallax_3_FD_187694 | JGI IMG/M metagenome (GOLD analysis project Ga0209208, IMG submission 187694) | Host-associated microbial communities from peat moss isolated from Minnesota, USA - S1T2_Fd - Sphagnum fallax MG (SPAdes) (version 2) | ecosystem: Host-associated > Plants > Peat moss >...
CACCAATAGCCATTAATAAATTAATCATGAATAGCCATTAATAGATTAATCACGAATAACCATTAATAGAATAACCACCAATAACCATTAATACATTAATCACAAATAACCATTAATAGAATAACCACCAATAACCATTAATACATAAATCACGAATAACCATTGATAGAATAGCCACCAATAACCATTAATACATTAATCACGAATAGCCATTGATAGAATAGCCACCAATAACCATTAATACATTAATCGCAAATAGCCATTAATAGAATAGCCACTGGTAGCTATTAATAAAATAACCACCGGTAGCCATTAATAGAATAGCCACCAGTAGCCATTAATAGAATAACCACCAGTAGCCATTAATAGAATAACCACCAGTAGCCATTAATAGAATAACCACCTGTAGCCATTAATAGAATAGCCACCAGTAACCATTCATATAATAGCCACCAATAACCACCAAAACAATAACCACGAATAGCCAGCAATAGAATAAATACTAATGGCCATTAATATAATAACCACCAATAACTATTAATAGAATAATCACTAAAAAACATTAATAACCACAAATAGAATGGGTACCAATAACTATATATTATAATTACTTAGGATTGCCAAAAATAATCTAAGGTGAATAATTTATAATAAACGAAAATAACTTAAGGTGAAATAATCTTCAATAGCCAAAAGTAATTTATAATAGCTACAAATAGTCTAAATTGAAATAATTTACAATAACTGTAAGTAGTCTAAATTGAAATAATCTACAATAGCCAAAAATAACATAAAATAGCCAAAAATAACTTAAAATAACCAAAAGTAGCCTAGGGTGAAATAACAAAAAATAACCAAAAGTGATTGAGAATAACCAGAAATAGCCATAAATAATGGAGGGTGAAATAATTTAAGTTAATAAAAAATAGTCATATAATAATTGAAAGTAGTTTAACATAGGTAGTATTATTATATTAACAAAAAAAAACCCATTTACTAAAAAAATTTTAAAAAAAGAATGGTCATTGAAATGTTATTGAATAATGATTTTAAACTTTTTTTTGTTCAAATGATTTTAAACTTTCAAAAGGAAATAAATGTAATTATGTACATTATTGAATTTAAAAAAAAAAGTAAACTCGAATCATTTCATTTGAACAAAATCTCAATAAGATATGAGTTTTCAAAGTTTATGTTTTTGTAATGTTTAAAATGAAATATTTGATAAATAAAATGTAATGTAACATATTATCATAACAAGTGGGGTGGTTTGATGGTAAAGGTGTTTGTCACCATTCCAAAGGTCAAGGGATCAAACCTCATGGGTGGTGTTGTGTGTGGTCAATAATGGTATGTTGACCAAATATTCTCCTATTGAATTCTTAGGTTAGGTGCCTAAGTTGATTATGTGGCCTATTTACCTACCTAGGTAGGTTTTTAACCTAACGTAGGTAATGACATGTGTCAATAAATAATAGGTTTTAAAAATTATGAAATTATCAATAATATTATATATTAAATAATTAAAATTTAAGTAATTTCCATACGGTTAGTTAATTAACTAATAAGTGAATGGTTTGGTAAATTTGTATTTCACTTGAAAGTAACCTTGTTTCACTAGGTACTAGTGAAACAAGTCATTGTCCGTAGCAACTAGTCCCCATTCACTAAGGGGTTAAACAATTTCACTAGGTAAAAATGTCCAAATTCACTCAAAAATCTAGTGAAACCCATAGTGAACTAGGACGCATTTCCTAGTAGTGCATGTTTTGGACATGTGATGTCAAAGGTTTGTCAATATGCTACAAATGAAAAAAAGGTTTGTGAATGCATGAAGGAGGTATATTTGAATGATGCCTAATTTATCTTTCAAAAACTCATCATTTGGACAAAGAAATCAAGCAAAGGGAAGCAAGAATGGGAAGTCCCATGTGTTGAAATTAATTTACCTCCATGAAAATTGAAGACCTTTGTGAAAACTTGGTTTGATTCAAAAATTGTGTTTTTTTCAAAAGGCATTGGAATATGTTTGCACAACTAGTTGCTATAGTTATTAGTCCTTACATTTGCAAGTCCAAATTTCCTTTGGTCCAACTTGGGTTATCACAAGAGGGATGAGTGAAATCTTAAAACTTGAAATACCATTTTGTGTTTTTATTCATTGAACCCCTCATGTCTCATGTCTCCCTAACTCCTAATTACATGTGAATCCCATGACATGCCTTCATTAATTTTTTGCCCTAACTTGTTGAAGCAAACTTGATTAAGTAAAATTTATTAACAAAATTACAATTGAGTTTAATTCGGAATTGTCACCAAGAATGCCTTTGGATTCCCAAGACTCTTTGCAAGGGACAACACTTTGGTTGGACTACCAAAAAGAATTGAATGTGGGACAACACCCTTGTGTTGCCTTAAGGCCATTCACATAATTTCCATTAAAAGCTTTAAATCCACAAGTCATCCCATGGTGTTGCAAAATAGCCTTGAATCGTCCCAAAGGTTTTAACAAAACAACCTTTAATCATTTGTTGATGGTTTTAATGGGGTGGTATCCCAAATGTTGCACTCTTGGAAACAACCCTGAATCTTCCCCTTGGCCCGTATGAATTATCATTCACTTGCATCGGTTGCCTTGGGCCTTTATAGTTCAAATGGTGTCTAATGACTTGGGGAATTGAATCCTACAACTGCATGTTGGCTTTAACCTCCCACTCCAACTCGATGCCCCACCAAATTGGTCTTGACATGACGTCCACCTTACTTGGCTTTAATTAAATGGAAGGGCATATCATTCAACCCCACCTTCAAAAGATCTACACCCTCGTAAATATTTTGACATGTTACATTGTCATGATCAACCCTTATTTCATCACCCTTTAGCTAAGCCTTCCTTTGGAATAGTACTTCTAACTTTAGGTGTATTCATGTTAAATATGGTTTTTTTAATCACAAAAGGTACCTTAGACATTTTTTGTGTTCATTTGCATCAACTATTATGATGATTTCACCCCCATTTCGTGCCACACTATGAAAAATCTTGTTTGTTTAAACCACATTGCCTTGCAACTAAAACTCCAAAACAAATAATGTACAATTACATTACAATTAAAACATAGAAATATGATAAATTAATAAATAAAATGCCACATCATAAAATCAAGGAGTTGTATTATACTTGCAAATTAGTTTCAAATGGGACTTGTATATGGTGTAATATATGCATCATACATACAAATGTAGTTAGTCATGTTTGAGTTTTTCACAAATTGCATTTTAGTTGCATGTGCCAACCTCATTACAACTAATGTAAATGTAACACCCAATCAACAATTACATTGTGATTACTATACAATTGTTGATACATACAATCATGCCATGTGCACACATTTCCACCACCCACTAGATATGACATTTATAATTAATCGTCAACAATGATTACCAATCAATTATTCCCATTGTGTCATTATGTTGCCACTATAGAAGTATTAAAATTTCATTATTTTGTGATTTTTGTTTAATTGTTAATAAGTTGATAACTAAATAAAGTCGTATTTAAATATTTAATATGATTTAAAATAATTTATTAACTATTGTATATTAATTAATATGCAATAGTTAAATCTGAGTCAATCAAATTAATACAAAAAAATTATTATTTTAATTGAATTTATTTATTTATTTATTGATAATTAAACCCTAACTAATTTTCAAGATTAAACTTATTAACAAAAATATTTAGTTCAAATAATTAATTCAAATAAATAACTCAAATGATTAATTTAAAAAATCTAGATGATTGATTATTCAAATTTTATTTGAATTCATATCATTAATTATCTAATAATCGATTAACTAATTATTTGACTATTTTAGATAATTTATTATTGATAATTAATTCATTTGTTTAACTATTGAATAATTATCTAATTAGTTGCACAATTTACCAAAAAAATTAAAAAACACAACAAAATGTGTGATTTTTTTTCTAGTTGCAACCCAATTTTTGAATTGTGTGTAGCTAAAAATTTTAATCCATATTTTTTGTCCTTGAATCCCATATCACAAACTATATAAATTGAATGCATTTTCTTGTGTGCTCGCATTAAAATACATGCACCAATTTTGGATGAACTCAAAAAAGTTTAACCCTAAAGGCAAAACATAATTTTTTTAAAAAAAAAACATGATTATTTTGCAACTCACCTACCTTCAAAATTCCTACCTACTTGCTTATGTAAGTAAGTAGGTAGGTATGTAGCCTAGGTATGTAGTTAGAACCTACCAACTTATCCACATATGCTTATGTATCAATTTACCTAACTATTTAAATTTAAATTTATTTTTATTTTTATTTTTATTTTTCAATTTTCAATTGATATGCCACATGGAAATTTTTGAATGCACCACATCTCACAACCTAAAACCATATAAAATGAACAATCGAAATGGATGGTGGAGATTGATATTTCAAAAAAAATAAAAATTCTCACTTTAAAATCCCCATTGTGCCATGTGTCAAACTTTGATGGATGGATGAAAAGTAAGGTCAACATGATGTTACCATTGTAATTACAAACTAGTTGCATTAAAGTTGTATAATAGTTACTTGCACATAGTTGTAGCTAAGTTACATATGTATACAATTTCACATATAGTGAGTTACATCCATTGCAATTGATGTAATAACATTCACCCCCACATAAACACATTGACTTATAATGAATTATAAATGGTCATTGTAACTCAAAAACCTAGTTGCAAGGCTAGTTGTAAATCACCCCATTTTCTCATAATGCCATTCATTTTAAATGTCATGCCCCTTCCAATCTTTGGGCCCCCTCCTTATAAGGTAAGCATCATGTTTAGACTTGTTCAATTGATGACCTCATGCACCATACCAAGCTTTGTGTCTTTAAATGAGTCAATAGATAGTGCAAAGTTAGTCTTAGGTAATGTAGATTCCCTTTACCTTATTGGGACATAGTTCACAACACTATGCATTGGAAATTTTGCCCCCACAAGCTTATATTTTAGTTTTAAAACATGTTATTTAATGTGTGTACATCACTACCCCATTCCCACTCAGTCAAACCCTTTCGGAATTTTTCTTCTGAATCCAATTCCTCATGTCCATTTTTGTTGGTTTCCATCATCTCATTTGAGCCTTCCACTTAATTCTTCCATGAACTAATCCTTCATACACTTTGATCTTCAATGTTTTAGCTTTCTTTTTTTGGTTAAGCTCAAACATGTGTTTTATTTATTAATTCAGTTTCTAACAAAACTTTTGGAATTGTCACTCTCACCCCCATTTTTAGAGGTTGATGCCCTCATCAACATTTCATGTTGATGCTTTGGACCTTTCTTTGTGTATGTCTCTATTTTTTAATTCATGTCCCCTTGTGCATTCAAACTCATTCACCATTTTAAGTAAATGGTCCAAGTGGCTAGGTTTCACCTATTGTGATTCCTTGGGGTGGCATCCTTTCCATTTCACCAAACATTAGTTATCGATATGTTTGGTACACCTTGTAGCTAGGATACACTCCACTTGTCTTGCCAATTTGTGTTCAACAAGGTCGAATATGGGGTGGTAGGCCTACTTCCTATCCTTCCTTTTTGTGTCCTCATTAAACGACTTTAATTTGGAGACATGAAATGTAAGATGAACCACCAATATTGTTGGCAACAACAAGGTGTAAACATTTGGATGTGGTTTACGCAAAGCCTTTTAAGGCCCCACATATTTTGGTATGAACTTGCTCGTTAGTGTTTTGGGCATTTTAAAATCCTAGATGTTCAACCACACCAAATCACCTACTTCAAACTCAATGTGCTTACATGACTTGTTGGCTTGTTTTTCATAACTAACCCACATTTTCTTAAGAACTTATAGCTTATGATTTCCTTTCTTCATGTTCCATGGCCATTTCTTCTAAATTTTTGCTACCTTCACAACATGTCCCTCTAACCCAAATAATGGTTAAATCCATGGGTTTTCTTGCTTCAATTCCCAAGGTCAATTCAAGGGGACTTGCTCTTGTGGTCAAATGTTTTGTTGAGTTGTATCAAAATTCCGCCAAATCTAGGTGGTCACCTTAATCTTTATGGTCACCAACCACATAGTTCTAAAGATATTGGTTTATTATCCCATTGACCTTTTCAATTTCGTCATTAGTTCGAGGATGAAAGGTGGTACTAAACTTCAACTTGCTACTTACCTTTTTCATTAAAATGGTCCAAAATTTTTACATGAATGTCACATCTCAATCATTCACTATAACTTTGGGCATGTTGATGTCCCTCACCCACAGTTGAAGAACAATTTTGTTGTTTCTATCCTTGTGGCATTTATTTTGGTCAACTCAAACTTAGCCAATTTGAAAAATCTATCAACAACCACCAAAATGGTGGCCTTTTCTTACCACAATGGGAGACATGTTATGAAGTCCATTGAAACACATTCAAAAGGGCTTGTTGGAATTGAAAAGGCATGTATACAAACTAATTTTTTTTTAAAGACTTGATTCAATCTTTTGAAAAATTCATGCACATGTGCAAACATAGTGTTCCACATCTTCTCTCATGTTAATATAGTAAAAGCTTTTGTTCAATGTGGGCCACGTGGTCTTCTTTCCACAATGGCCCACCAAAGGCACATTATGCACAGTTGCACTTCTTGCATGACTTTTGTGCACAATTTTCCTTTGGGTACATAAAGGCAATATTACTTCCAGTTAAGGACTCCATTTAAAAGGGTGATTATCTTTAATTTCCTTTTGTTGCGTAATTCAATAAAATAAGATTGTGGGAGGTGGTTTCCCACATACCTATCTTTTAACTTCTTCTCTGAGTCACTTTCACCCACAAACATGGTTTAGACAACTTGAGTATTATCCCAAGGCATTTCACCCAAGTGTTATTCCTTCTTCTGACTTAATGCATCAAACATGATATTGTTTTTGTCCAATTTATGGATTAGCACTATGTCCATAAGAACCAAGGTATCCTACTAGCGCGATTATTTAACGAGTGGCCTTTGGATGCATCTTGAAATACCCTAAAGACATGTTTTTGTGAAAACCTTAATCTTTTGCAAATCTAGGTCCTGTTACTAAGTTTTGAAACAACTCATTACCATAAACAATTTTTTTTCATTAGTTGGCCATTTCAATTGGGCTTTTGATTAGAACTTCTTGCTCTCAAAGGCAATGGGGTGGCCCTCTTGCATTAACAACCTTCCAATTGCAAATGCATTTGCATTTGTATGCACTTCAAAAGGTATAGACAAGTTTGGGAATCTTAAAACCATACTAGAAGTTAATTTTTCCTTTAAAAGATTGAATGCCACTTATTGTTTGTATTTCCATTCAAAGGACCATTACTTCTTGAAAAGGTCTGTGAGCAATTTGGCCAATGCCAAAAAATCCTTTATGAATTTCCTATAAAAGTTGGCTAATCTTAAAAAGGACCTAACCCCTTTGGCTATTACTAAACTTTGCCATTTTTGATCAATTGGATTTTCTTTGGGTTGGTTTTGACCTTTTCTTCGAACAACACATGTCCCAAGAACTCCATTTCCAAGCTTGGAAATACGTTCATTATTCAATTGGCATAAAGGTTATCCCTCAACCTTTCCAACACATACTTTAAGTGTTGGGGGTGTTCTTTTACACGCTTGGAATAAACCGAGATGTCATTGATGTAGATGTCATTTGTTTGTTTTATCATGATATACAAAGTTCATGAAGGTTGTGAAAGTTGAGGATGCATTACATAACCTAAACAACATGATTAAAAATTCATATGGACCATACCTAGTCCTCATGGCCATTTTTTTCACATTCGCTTATGTGATACAAATTTGATAGTAGCCCAACTTCAAGTTAATTTGACTAAAATAATGAGCTCCATTTAAAAAATTAAAAATATCATCAATTCAAAGCAAAGGGTAATTGTTCTTGATTGTGATTTTATTCAAGGCATGGTAATCTATGCACATGCACAACTTACCATCTTTTTTATATCCATAAATAGAATTATAGCTCCATGAAACAATTCGTTTAATTGAATGTAACATTGTTCCATCAACTCATTGATTTGATTTTTGAACTTTTGTAGTTTTTTTTTGTAGAAGGTGGTGTCGCAACCAACACTACTTCATTTGTGATCGACATCACAACAAGGGGGGGAGTTGTTTGGGAAGTTCATTTGTTAGAACATCTAAAGATTTGTTAATTGTGTCAGAAATAAAAGTAGGCCAAGGCTTAACCCCTTTGGCTTTTGCAAGTTAACGTTAAAGTTGTTCACAAACATAAAAATTAAAATGAAATCTCTTGCAATTTTTGCAAGGAAACTAAATGAATACCTATATTTTCAAAAGTAAATCAATATTTGACATTTAAGCTTACTAACTTATCAACTAGCCTAGCTATGATTTTAAATTTAAATCGACTTCTCAAAACATCAATTCAATAGAAGATGGCTTGTGCATGAGCATAAAGCCTAAGCTTGGAATTTTGAGCTTGGAATTTAATGCTTAATGTGATTTCAATCCACCTACATGGATGAATATGTGCATAGATGAATGGTTTTATACAAATAAATGTCATTTTGTATGCATGAGTTTCATTGATGATTTGGATCAAATAAATAAATCATTGGATGAACTTCATTCATAATTGGAAGATAAATAAATAAAAAATTATTTATATCCATCCTCACTTGTGTCCAAGTATTAATATTTCAAACTTGAATTTCATTTAATAATGATGGATAATGAAATTGTATAATAGGGGAAAATATGATGATGGGACCAAAATAATTAAAATTTTTTTGTTTAAAAAATATTTTTCATGAACAATGTTAAGCAATTCAAAAAATATTGTCATGGAATGAATGTCAGCCCCTCGCCCCACACAATTATTGTTAATAATATTATACATATTTAGATCCATTTCATATTTGTCAATAGTGATGGAATGCAATTATGCATTATCCATCATACTTTGGACAATGATAATGTGTGTGCAAAGTCTACACATTTGCATTGTAATATGTAATATGTAATTAAGTTGTTCAATTTTATTAAAATCAATTGCCATACAACTACATTAAAACCCATAATTAAACACATAGTTGTAAAAGACATCAACAAACTTCATTTATAAATGAATGAATGAAAAATCACACAAGCATCAAGTTTATTGATGGATGAATGAAAAACCATGCAACATTACATTTATTGACGAATGAATACAAAACCACACAAACATTAACATTACACCAAAATGTGGTAAATACGATTTGACTTTTTGGATTAACATTACACCAAAATGGATCTTAATTCACTTTGGGTTTCACTAGATTTTGAATGAATTTGGAAATTTTACCATAATGAAACTTGTCAACCCCCTAATAAATGAAGACCAATTGTTACGGACAGTGATTTGGTCCATTAGTACTTAATGAAATAATGTTACTTTCAAATGAAATACTAATTTATCGAGCCATTTTACTTATTATTAATTAACTAAACAACATGGAAATCAATTAAATGTAAATTATTTAATATTTAATGTAATATTTAATATTATTGATAATTTCATGATTTTCAGCCTATGACTTATTGACACATGTCACTACTTATGTTAGGTTAAAACCTAGCATAGGTACATAGGCCATGTAATCAACCTAAATAGGCACCTATTTAAGGGAACTACATTAAAAAATATTTACTCAACTTACCATTATTAATCACAAACAAATCATTTGTGAGGTTTGATCCTTTGACATTTAGGATGGAAGCAAACACCCCTACCATCAAGCCACCACACTTGTTGTGATAATGTGTTACATTGCATTCTATTTATCAAATATTTCATTTTAAACATCACAAAAACATAAACATTGAAAATTCATATTTTATTAAGATTTTATCCAAATGAAATGATTGAAGTTTAATTTAATTTATTTTCAATAATGTACATAATGTACACTCATTTTCTTTTGAATGTGTAAAATTGTTTGAACAAATTATTTTTTTAATCACTATTCAATAACATTTCAATGACCATTTGTTTGAATTTTTTTATTTAATAAATGGATAATTTTTTTGTTAATATAATAATACTATTTATGTTAAATTATTTTCAATTATTCTAGGGCTACTTTTCATTGTTCTAAGTTATTTCACTCTATATTAGTTACGGCTATTCATGGTTATTTTTAGTTATTTTTGGCTATTTTTAGTTATTTCGCCTTAGGTTACTTTTAGTTATGTTAAGTTACTTTTGGTTTTTTTATGTTATTAATTATTATTTTAGGCTATTTCACCTTTGGTTATTTTTTACTATTGTAAGTTTTTTTTGTTATTTTATGTTATTTTGGGCGATTGTAGGTTATTTCATTTTAAGTGATTTGCAGCTATTATAAGCCCTTTCATTTTTTACTAGTTTTGGCTATGTGAGGTTATTGTTGGTCACTTTTGATTATTGAAAATTATTTCATCTTATGTTATTATTGGTAATTATAGGTTATATTACCATATGCTATTTGTGGTTATTCTATTGATGGTTATTGTTACTTATTCTATTGGTTGTTATTAATTGTTCTTTTATTGGTGGCTATTATAGTAGTGGTTATTAACGATTATTTTATTAATGGCTATTGATGGCTATTAATGGTTATTTTATTGGTGGTTATTAATGGGTATATTATTAATGGTTATTGATGGTTATTCTATTAATGGTTATTAGTAGATATTCTATTGGTGGTTATTTTAGGTTAAATTACCATAAATTATTAGTGGTTATTGACAGATGTTCTATTAATGGATATTGTTGGTTATTTTAGGTTAATTTATCATAAGTTATTGGTGGTTATTAATGGATATTACATTAATGACTATTGATGATTATTTTATTAATGGTTATTGATGGCTATTGGTGGTAATTTTATTAATGGTTATTATTGGGTATTCTATTGTAGGCCATTGTAGGCCATTGGTGGTTATTTTATTGATGGTTATTTTATTACTGGCTATCACTAGTTATTTTATTAATGACTATTAATGATTATTTTATTAGTGACTATTGGTGGCTATTATATTATAAGTTATTATTGGATATTATAAGTTATATTATCATAGGCTATTATTTATTATTTAAAGTTATTTTACATTAATTCATTATATTTTATTTAAAATTATTTAAAAAAATTATACTTAGGATAAAATAATTCATAATAACATAAAATATAATGACCTTGAATAACCTAAAGTATAATTTGAAATAACGTATATTAACTAAAAATAAAATAACCTAAGGTTCGTTGAATAATTTAATTTAAAATAAGTTAACTTGAAAAACCTATAATAAATTAGCTAAAATACGTTAAGTTAGAATAATGTATAATATTTTAAGGTATAATAATTTATAATAGCCTATAATAATTTAGGGTATAAATTTAAAAAAACTAAGGTAGCCTAAAATAATATAAAGTATATCATAAAGTAACATAAGGTATTTGAAACAACAACATAAAAAATAAAAATATTTATTAAAATAAATTATAATATTGAATTATGTCAACTAGTAGTGAAACAAGATGTTTGCATAATGATATTATAGTGAAATAAATTTAACCAAGGTGAAATCAATAAAGTGCAATGAATTTATTTCATTTTTAAGGTCCTATATTGATTTAGATTAATGAACTACACTCCACTTTTATATTAGTGTGGGGAAGAAAGAGATGTAGGACAAGAATTTTTGAGGCATTAAAACATGTTACTACTATGGGGCAAGGACTTGAAGAAGCATTATAAGGCCTTTGAAAAGATTTTTCACCTTTTGCATTCACATTTGTCATAATTCATGATTCTAAGGAGGAAAAAACAAGTGGAAAAAAAATAACAAAAGTAGAAAAAAAAGCTGAACAACCTGTTGAAGTTGAGCAATCGATGGATTTTTCATTAACACAAGTTGAAAAAGGATACTTTTATGTAGAAGTTAATTCTCTTGACATACTTGTTGCTATACCTACCAAGGCTTAGTCTAAATACATGATGAGGTGCAAGGGAAAGGAACATGTGGAAGAGGGTAGTTCATCTGCCAAAATGACTCAGAAGTAAACATTTATCGAAATAAAAAAAAAATCAAAAATGCTTTAGTGGATCTAAATGGGATCCAAATAGCGACAGTGGGTAAAGCAAGCTGATTTGGGTGACCTATTTGTTGTTCATTAGATAATTCCACGACTAGACTTGTTGGAAAAGTTTTTGCACACTTGGGAATCCATGGAGGATGGACGCATTAGGGCAATTGTTTATGGCGAGAAGATCACCATTGACCAAAATGTTAATAGTTCAACAATTTGGTGTTAGTGTTAAAGGAGTGGTTGATGTAACGAACACATTGGTCAAGGAGGCTTAAATTGCTTTCAATAACATAGCTAGATCAAATGCATTTGTGAACAAAGAATAGTGGAACGTCATCTAAATGAAGGAGGAGTACCACACTATATTTGCAACAATTATACAAATCATTTACCAATGAAAAATGTTAGTATATTTCAATAACCACATTGCCATTACTTTAAATTTGGCAAACAAGAGGAAGAAATTCAACTAATGTTCCATTATGTTGACACAAATGCCAATAGAACTGATTTGATGGTTTAAACACCAAAAAACAAATTGTAGTAAAGTTAACAATGCTTAATAAGAAACAACTTGTTACTTTAGACTAATTATATAACTATGTTGATAACATTCATTTCATTTCTTAAAGGAAAACACACTTGCTAATTTTCCAAAACCATAACTGGTTTAGGAGAGAGAGAAAAAGAAGGTTTTTGTGGAGCAATTTAAAGATACTTTTCTTGAGGTTGTGACCAAGGAGTAATTCCTTAGTGAACGTCCATCAGTGTGCTTAGCTAACATATTGCCACAACCAATTCAATAGTCATAATGGGTGAAGATACAAATTGAGCTGTCAACACCTAAAGATTGGTTGAGTCCATAACCAATTAGTTCACCATTGAAGAAAAAACCTCTTACCCATCAATGAATTATGATTATGGAGGGAGGTGATGTGGACATGGAAGTTGATGTTACTACACAATAAGATGACAAATCAATAAGGACAGAAAATGACCAGTTCATGGAAGATCAAAGTGAACCTGACTTTGAACAAGTCCCAAATTAAGAGCCTTTACATGTTCAAAAAACTTTTGCTCCTACATAACATGTTGGCAACATGGGTTTCATGAACTATCTCCAAATTATCTTGGATTTCGTTATCAATAGGTACATAACTAATTCAACAAATTCAACCTAAACCTATTAAACCAATTCAACTTATACTTGTTTATATTTTTCCTAAAACATTAATAGTCTATGCTCAACACGAAAGGTTGAAACATGTTACACTTTTCCTTTGAGTAAGTAGCCCTAATTGCTAGACTTGGTTTCAAACAATAGGTAAGTTAGTTGATTTGAGAACCAAATACAATATTGCTAAAAACCTGTTAGAGGACACTAACAACTAACTACAGGCCTATTGCTTAAAACTGGTTAGCCATAAACAAGCCTCGTAAAACAAAGATAAAGACCTAGTTACTATGAAAACCCAACTATTTAAACTACAAACAAAAAAAAACATTTAGCTACTAAAAATGTTGAATCTAAAAAGGCAATAAAAAAGGTTGAAGTTTTATAGTTGGAGTACAATAAAGTAAACTAGGTTCATTTCAAAACTCATAATGACTTGAAGGCCCTATAGACTGATTTTGATAAGTTAACAAGGAATTATGGCAAGTTGGAGGCCATTAATGTACAACAAGAGAATAATTTGTTGGAATTGGAAAATACATGTTTTTAGTAGAGGGAATAGTTGACAAAAGTCAACATTAACATGGAGAATTGTACCCATGAACTTTAGGTATAGATCCAAGAATTAAAAGGCGAATTGGAAACACTTCATCAAACACCAAGTAAAGTTTCTCAAACCACATATATGGATAATTGGTGGAAAAAGTTTGAGGAATTGTTTTTGGACAATGCCTTGCTTAAGGTACAAAACCAAACATTGGTTGATAAAAAACCCAAAATGGAAGGAATGGTGGTAAAATGTATAGGAGCTTAGGGAGGAACAAATCCAAGATAATTTGGAGATAACTAGTGCAAATGAAAAAGCCTACTTAAATGAATTGGTTGCATATCGATTATAGTTCAAGGGCTATACATATGATCAATTTAGTAACAAATTAGTTGAGGTACCTATTATTGTTTTCTAAAAAAATTCACCTATGCATGTGACAAATGTAACTATGAGTTCTCAAAATGAATTTTTTGTCACTATTATTGAAAAACTTGAGCAAATCAGAAGAAGAGCAACCTTGAACACGTAATCCTTTAACCGCATGATGTTGATCCAAATAAAACAAAAACAAACCTAACATTTAACCTCTCCAAGTATAGAAAAACACTTAAAAAGTATGAAATGAAAAACACAAAACAAATCAACAAACATCAATGGCAACTTTTAGAACCCTAAAACTTGTCGCCACCCACTCTCACTTCACAAAACCCTAACTTCACAAAAATAAAATAAAATAACCCAATGTGAGATAAACTCAAATAAGATAAAGTTTGCAAAACTTGGATACAATGTGATAATCCTTGTCCTTATGGGCCCAACAAAGCCGAAAATATACCCAAGATGTGCAAATGTTGAAAAAGTCAAGCTTAAATAGGAAGATGAAAATAAATGTTATGGAACATCTATGTAATTTTACAAGATTTAAACATCTTTCCGTTAAGTATTGTGATCACAACAAATTTCCATTTTGTTTTTTCAACTAATTGTGTTCATAATTATGTCACAATTCCACCAATCAAACATTGACTAATTAAAAGGGTTGTGCATCAAATTGTGATTCACCACATAGTGACATCTATATATTTTTCATGAGAATACGAGTTCCCAAAGTTCTTAACATGATTAAATATATATTTTCAATGCACTTATAGCTTTCCAATTAAAAGATATTGTCCTTAGAGCAAGACACAAGGCCTTATGTTAATGGCTTTCCATTAGGTTGTTGTGATCATAGTAGTTTAAGACCTTTAAGAGACCTTTTACACGCATATGCAATTGAACCATAAATCCAATAGGGATACACCTAGTTTGTGATGTGCTCCCAAGATCCTTGATAACTCAAATGTGAGTCTTAGGTGAAAACAACAAAAAAGTAAAAAATTGGGGCATGTTCGCTGATTCGCAGCACTTTGGGGGTAGAGGGGCGTGCTAGAGCTCTAGGACAAGACTAGGAAAAATGACAAGCAATCATTCATTCATGCGGACCTGCACAAAACCAAACAAAAAGTTGGTTAATGCATAGTTAGAGCATTTTTGGTGCTAGGACGAGCCATGGGTAAACTCGGACTCACAAGAATCATCATAGCCTAGACTTGGGGGAAGCCACCACTTTCCCTCTCATAGTATACTCTATGTTTGGCCATGGGACCATCACCCAAATGTCATTTTGTCCCAGGATTCCCAAATGAGAGTCTCGAAATTCTTAAAGCTAGGACTCTCGCGATTTTGGGGGCCCATAATTTTGTGTGTAGACCTTCGGTTGAAATGAGTTTTGAAGCAAATTTGTAGCCTTGTCATAATCTTTCCAATGGTATGTCGCATGCCACCTGCATGTAAGGAAATTGGGTCGATTCCCAACTTTTAGTGGTTGGGAGTTAAATTGCCAATTTGACTTCCATCCTTTCTTTTGGCTAGAACTTGTGTTAAGTGTCCAAATGGGTCATGCAAGCCCATTTTAAACATTTAAATTCCAAGAGCTTTTCAATTATATAAGGAACTCTTCAATCTAATGGGTTTTGACCCCTGTAATTGTTCTTTGAAGATCTGGGAGTCCATCGGGACTCCAACTCCCAAAGTGGGAGTTCATTTGGGAGTGTGAAGGTTCATTCCCTCACACTTTCTTGCACTCCCAAGAGCATGAAATGTGACTCTTGGGCTTCCTTTTGGCTTGCGCCTTTGCAAGCCCTTGCTTTGGTCATGAGCCCAGGGCTAGGGTTGTGACAATTGTGTTCATGGGGGAGAGTGCATGACCACATATGATGTAGTTTGATTCTTTCACCTCCATAAATTATTAAGGTTGTCGAATTCCATGTTTTGCACAAGTAAACACATGTTCTCCTGATGCCATCTTTCTAATCATCATGGTGACGAATGGATATTGTGCTTACAATAAATGGTAGTCACACTTTGAAAAACATAATCATTATTGGCCTAACTTGTGAGGGTTTTGTTTCACAAAGCCGCTTCTCCTTAGGGAGTGGTTGTGATGATTATAACTCAGGTTAAAATTGTTTCATATTGTAACTAACACCTTAAGAATGATTTCATTCCTCTAGTAGTAGAAATATTTGGATGTTTACGCCAACAAAATAGATGATTTCCTTCATTGATGTGGCAATGTGGCATGATTAGCATGTCATGCTCGTATGCATGGCCTCATGCATGACGATCGGTTACAGGCATGCCCATCATGCCTTTTAGGGTTAATGTACGTTTTTAAGTGATTGTACGCTATTAGGTGCTTAGGGTTTCAACTTGTTGGCGGCTATATAAAAGGCCAAACCCTTCTTTTCTCCTTTTAATTTTTCTAGAATTTTTTTGTTAGGGAGAGCTTCCTCCATAGTTAGAGAGTTTTTTCCATACTCAGATAGAATTTCTAGATGTTCACGGTGGCGATGACACGACCACCGTTTACATACATTACATGCTCTTTCTTTTTTTGCAACTTAATGCTTTCTTTCTTTCACCCTCTTTTTCGTGCACAAACATGTTCTCTCTCTCTTGTAGAGGCCTTTGCCTCGAAGACCTTTCCAACTGGGTGTAGCGTGAAGTAAGCAAAAGAAAAAAAAAAACATGGGAATTTCATCTCAGCCTCCTCTCGTGCATTGTATATATATGTGTGCATTCCTTTTTGGTTGATTAGTTTT
>Ga0209208_10005862_pt1 | contig 17031 bp, 14 predicted proteins | sample S1TSphfallax_3_FD_187694 | JGI IMG/M metagenome (GOLD analysis project Ga0209208, IMG submission 187694) | Host-associated microbial communities from peat moss isolated from Minnesota, USA - S1T2_Fd - Sphagnum fallax MG (SPAdes) (version 2) | ecosystem: Host-associated > Plants > Peat moss >...
TGCAAGCAAAATGTAATGCGTAAAAAGTTGCAAAGTGCATGATGTTGATGAATAACTTTTTGCATTTCCACCTTCCAAAAAAACCCTACCCCATCATATATTTAGCTATTCCTATCTATACATATCCAAGCCTAATTTACTCACCTTAAATAATAAGCATCATTTTGAATAATGATGATAAACATTAGAAAACACAAGGTCAGTTGGTATTCACTTACTAAATCACTAATCGTAGAACTTCGAAAACCTTTTACCCTTCCATAATTTGTTGCCACACTAAGTTCAATCTAAGCAATGGAAATGCGAAGGCACCTACTACAAAATTGTTGATTAATGTGCAAAAAGCTGAAACCAATGTGTGCAAGATCTTTAAAGTGAAAGTGGGAATGGGACGCATGTAAAACATCAAACACAATGAGTTTCAAAATTATAATAGGCTAAAAGAGCTTAGGACAGTTGCATACCCTAATAACATGACATTAGCATGACATTTGTACTTTTCATCAAAAAATGGATTGTTTTTTCAAGTTTGATTTGGGGCCATTATGCTAAAAAATATGTAAAGTTCCTTTCTAAGAAATAGATAAAGAAAATACACATTTTTAATGTTTTTAAGGACTTTGCATTGTATTCCAAAATTTTCCAACTTTGTTGTTATGTAACAAAAAAATTGGGACCACATTTCACCAACTAAATGAACCTTTAGTGTCTTTAACTTGTTTCATTTAATATTACAAAGTTTCACACATACATTGGATAATTACTTTATTAGATAAATGTCCATATATAAGATTTTGTAGTTTGTGACATTATGTTTTGCCAAGATTATAAAATCCATATTTCATTGACTATTGATGATTTTGATGTGCTTTTTTCAATGCTAAAATATATCATGTGTTAGCTTCCTATAAATGAGTCCCTATTTTTAATATGTGATAAAAAATATACATATATATGTAACAATATTTTCAAATCCAAAAAAAATCAGCACTGTGATTTCCATAATGGTCCATTGTACTATGTAACCACCCTTTCACAATTGTAATATTTGCACTTGCTTGATTTTAATCCCAACAAATCTTTTGTTTTTCCCTTACACATAATTTTTTTTTTTTTTTCTAATTGTGACTCAAAGGAAAGGAGGTGGAAGGTAGTTTGCTAGAAGGATCCCTATGGGTGATGAATGATGGAACAAGTCCAAATCGACCCCATAAAATTTCATATGTTCAAAATTGATGGTGTGGACAATTATCCAAGTCTACAGTCCCTGGTGTCCATTCAAAAGCTAGTTCAACCAATTAATGTTATGGGTGGATGTCATGTGCACGAAAATAATCAAGTTTATACAATTTCTTAACCAAAACAACAAAGGTAGGCCTAGTTCCAAATTCAAATCATGAAACAAAACAAATAAGAATAAAAACATGACATGTGTGAAATAATAAATTAACAAAATTTTATTGTAAGGAAAAAAAGAAAAAGAAAACAAAGTTATGCAAGAAAACGTACCCAAAACTAGTGTTGAACAAACTAAAGGTAATGTGGAATTCTACTTCTATTTATACCCATTGGGCACTTAGTTCAAAAAAGTTTTTAAAAAAACTTCCAAGCTACATGTGGCCCATATTTATCCATGTGTGCCCATGTGCACCCATGTGTGAACTATAAGTGAACTAAAAATGGATTAAAATTTAATTAAGAGTGAACGAAAAGTTAACTAATAATGAACCAAAAGTTAATAAAAATTAATAGAACGTGAATTAAGAGTTAATTGTAAATGGAATAAGAATTAACTAAAAATGAACTAAGAGGTATTAAAAGTTAATTGGAAGTGAATTAGAAATTAAATAAAAGCTAATTAAAAGTGAATTAAAACAAAACTACTTGAGTTAGATACAAGTTCATTACAAATTATGAATGAACTCCATGGTGTTGACATTCATAATAATGGATGTTCTCTTTTTATTATTGATTTAGTTTTTAACACATCTGATGAAAAGGAAGATGATGAAGTTTATAGTTTGGAAGATTATGGAACAAGTTTTGATAATGGATGACTTTAGTGCATGAGATCATGGGTGAGTTTAGACTTGGACAAAAGCTAATTTTGTCAATAGTTTAATTATATTATACATTTATAGATTTTTTAGATTTTATTTCAGCTTTAAGATGGGATTATATGACAATTCATCTAGTTGTTTTGTTTCCAATTTAATCCTTAGCCATAGTTCATTATTATGTATGATTGAAGTTTCTAACTATGGAATTTCATTGAACAAAATGCATAAATTTTCAACTATATATAATTTGTTCAAAATGTTTGTGATTTTTCCACCTAGACATATGTTTGGTTTAGATGTGTTGGGATTACAAACATTGAATTTTAGAATTTCAACATTATATGCAATGTTCAAGTTTCATTTTCATTGATGTTTTTGTTATCAATACTTTTTGCAATATTTAATTTTACTAATTTTTTCAAATTGTTTTAATTGTTATCAAAATTGCAACCAATAATTGATCAATTACTTGACATTCTTTAAGCTCCTAGATATATATATATATGATTAAATACAAATTTGTCATACAATCTTTTGTATTGGGTTGAAATTAAAAAATTGAAGGCATCACATATAATTGATTGCTGCATAATCAAACAAGTAGCACTATTTAGTCACAATGTTACATTAAACTTGACAGAAACATCACTTTTTAATCACTAAAATTCTACATGATGGCACATCACCATCACAAATGGACTCCCACATAATCAAACGTAACATTATTTAGTCACAATGCCACATTAAACTTGATAAGGGGAGTGAAATAAACATGTTTTTGTTGTAGTGGACATTTTTGAATATACCTAAAAAGGTGCAAGGAACCTTTGACATGGGAATGTCAAATGTAACAACATTCCCATTTATGGCCTATTTATTTCATTAAATTCTTTTTTGGTTAGAAACCAGATTGAAAATTGATTTTTTTTTTCTTATTGGTATGCAAGTGAAAAAACATTACAATTAACAAAAAAGCTCTTGGCACAAATATTGCTTGTTAGACTTATGTGTGTTTGAACTTCCAACAAGTGAATATTATAGGGATTTTCATAAATTGTACTCATAATAAAGTATTCAAAACTTAAAAAGTAAAATTGTCCAAAATAACTATGATTTTTTTTTGACATTAATGGTTAAAGAGAATATATGTGAGTATATAATATTCATAAAAATATATTGCAAAGTGCAAATATATTTGAAAAACCATTCAAATGATTGTCAAACTTGATGAAACATTTAATCGTATTGAAAATAAATTGATTGTACCATTTCAATTCCATATTCATGTGATTTCACAAAAACATTTTGGATAAGATTTTTCATTCAAATGAGTGTAAATGTGTGAAAAAAAATTAAAATTATTAAAAAACTATTTTCTTATGAAAGGTAACAAGAATTATGTTAAAAATCTATAGTAAAAAATCCATTGTATGTGTTTTTTAAAACACTAGATGAAATTGAAAAAAATGGCATAAAAAAAATACAAAATGTACTTAAACAAAAAAATTCTTGCCCAAGTTTGCCCCCCCATACCAACATTTTGTAACGTTATCATTCACAAATTCAAAATTTGAACAAGCTAATTCTTTTGACTAAAAATTAGCCAATTATTTTGTAAGTAGGTTGTGAATTATGCACTTTGAACAAGAAATGTAAAAGATTGAGGAAGATCCAAAAGATCTTGTGGTGTACCCATATATGAAGTTGGCTATGAAAAGTGGTCACTCTAAACCATGCCTTCTAGGCTTTAAGATTTTCTTTATCATGCTTTCCAAGTTTAAAAAACAACTTAAAAGTCTTCATGTAATTGCATTGTTGTTTATGTTTTCTAAAACTTTTACATCCCTAAAATGTGCACTATTTTAATGTTTATAAGTTGATTGATTGTACCTTTGTTCAAGAATTGATAATGTGCAAATTAATGCACCTAAAGACTCCTTATATGGCTAAACCACACAAGAAGTTAGAATGAAGGAAAAGCATATGTTAAGAGTCCTTTAATTGTCATTGTTGCACCAAAACATTAAGTTCAATTGCTCCCATGTTGATAACATTTAAAAATGAAAACCCTTATTTGAAATTTTCAACAACTTACATCTTGTGAATATGTTTTGATTCATTTTTGTAGTTGGTCATCTTTGTATCCATAATAAAGCACATTGCTCCACTCTTGAAACATCTAATTTGTTTTGAAATTATGGTGTTGTTGAAGCTCTATGGATGAGTAATATATATTTTTAATCGTTGGTTGGTTTCTAGGGATCGTTGGGGTTTGACTTGGATTGTTGTCAATATCAAATGTTGACATCAAGTGCCCAGAAAAATCATGTTAGAAATTCAGCTTGAGAGTTGAAAAATATCATAAGGATGAGTGAAGTGTTGATGCTGAATATTTGTTATGTTGAAATTTCACATTTGATTTCAAGATATTTCAACATGGTTTTTTAATTGAATCTTGAGGTTTTGTACAAGGATCTTCAATTCTTTAGGTTCAATCAAGTTATGTGAAAGAATCAAACATGTTGTATCACTACATGATATATTTTAATCCAAGAACTTGATATCATCAAAATGAAACAACTTGGGGAAGAAACAAAATTGGAATTGGGAGATAATCTTTGTATGGAGTTGTTAATTTTACGGCCTCTAAAGGTTATAATAGCAAGCCAACAGTATAAATAACCGGAGTAGGTGTAAGATCCTTCTCACTCTTAAGGAGTTTTTAGGTGTGAGAACCATCCTCCTATATCGTCACGATCGGCCGATCTTACTCATCTTGTGGCTGGCGCATGCATTCTGCAACGTTCCCCCCTCGTATAACACTGCATCATTCCAACAGCGTTCCCTGCCTTTAACGCCGAAGAGAGTGGGGATGTAGATATTGGTATATATATGTCAGGTTGCGGACACCCGAAGAATCCGGCAAGCTTACCTGACAGAATCCATTCTGCTGTAAGATTTTGCTTTGGGTTTGTGTTCTCTACCTGACAAAATCCACTATCTACAAATCCAGTTCTCTACTTCGTAATGATCGGTCCAGGTGGTTTGCTATTAGTAGTCTCTCACCCTATTTGCAGTTCCAATTTTTAGTTTTATGGGTGGAGTTGAAAAAAAAACAGAAAAAATATAAAACTAAACTAGGAGGTGAGAAATACTTTTGCAAGGTCACATACTGAGCACCGTTGGAGCTGGCTATTATTAGGGCTGATGTCCAGCAATTGGAACGACCCATGTCACTAATTACCTCCTTTACACTCTTCCACTCCCCACCCCACCTCCCCCCACCCCCCTTTCACTACTAGGGTTTTTTGGGTCTTTTTTGGTGATTGTAAGTAGGGTTACGGCGACCTCCACCAAGTACAAGTTTTCAGCGATCGAGTGCGCGGCGTATGAGCACCCTTATTATTGTGCTCTTTTCTTTGAGTGAGGGTGAAAACGTTGTGGCGATTCCAAAGGTTTGTGGATTCCTGGCAAGCTCAATGAATTTTGCTGATAGTGTGTCTATAGATCCATCTGCGCGTCTTGTTTTTTTGCCCCCCCCCCCCTTTTTTTTTTCCAATTTGGTTTTTTGTTGTTTAGCAAAACTCTTTGTGAGATTTTGGTTTTGCAAGTGTTTGCTGTTATGGCAAGGTGATGATGATGATGCAGCTCGTGCTTGTCAAGTCTTTCGGACAGAATCGACGTGTAGTAGTCTTTTTGGGAATCTGGACATATCTGAGCCAGAGCTCGTACTCTTTGCTGAATTTGATGGTCTTTTGGGGTTTCGAATTTTGCCGTGTTCCTCTCGATTAGGGTTTTGGTAGATTCGTGCCCCAAAAACCCAAACCTTCAATGTCGATCAGTCCAAAACTCTGTTAATCGTGTCAGGGATTACAATTTCGGTTCAAAAGTTTTTATTTGTCAGAACTAGTTGCATGGTATGAATATCTTCATCAGGGTTTAGGCTCCCTTTCTGTACTGGGATGCCCGTATACCTGTTTTTCCACAGGACAATATAGGAGATTTAAGGTTAGGATTGCTGAGATCTGTCCTTCAAGTGGGAGCTTTTCAGCAAAAAAATAGATGGGCTGGTTTCTGGATACAGGGTTCGCAATTGTGATGCAAGTGAGATCAGGATGGAGATGAGCTTGTGGCTCAATGATCAAGATACAACATCAGGGATGCTTTTCTCAAGCTGTGTCCGGAGAGGGTAAAGAATATGCATTTGCTACAGTGGCTGAGGAGTTTCAGAATCCAAATTCTGCCATGTTTTGCAGCAGCGTTCCACTGTGGAGTGTTCTACTTATCAGTCAGTATTTTTTTGACCTCATGACAGTGCTACACTGCTACTGTACCATAGATGTGATTTGCAGAAGTGTAGTAGCTGCAAAATGTTTCAACACTAGATGAATAATATCTTTGATAAATTTCTGGTCAAATTCTCAGCTGCAGCAACTTGCATAGTCATATCCAACAGATATTGTGATAGCAATAGTCTCCTCGGATGTGTTCTCTGAGTAGGGATTCTAATATAGGAAGGTACCCATTTCTTATTTTTGCTGACATTCCAATTATTGTGTGCAGCACTTGCAATATTGTCAGAATGTTGTGTAGCTGCTGCTGTGGCACCATTGTCTGATTGTTACAGTCTGGACAAAGAGAATTATCTCTTTGACTTTGTATCCTTTCTACCAGTGTTGTTTGGAAAGTATAATCTTTGGCCTGCTGAGAAAGTATACATGACCTCAAAACGTTTTTAGATTCCTTTAGATGATCAGTACATTAGACACACAAGGTGTAGTTATATTATGTGAGAATGGGCACACTCGATAGTCTACCGGAAATTGCTAGTAAATGGATAAGTGGATGAAGTGGTCTTCAAATTTCATGTGACGGAGCCACACTTGGGAAGGGCATTATTTAGGCAATTGGTTCTCTTTAACTGATATCTTCAGACCAGCTCGATTGGGAGAGAATTCCGGTATGAAGACCAGGTACACATATTGTAAACCCCAATTGCAGACCTACTGGGCATGTCCAGTCCATTACTTTGTAGGGCTCTCTATATACTCTAGTATTGTACAGTACTCCAAACGACCAGACCTCATTCTGGCAAACACCCATATCAGCAGTTGAGCCTCTATTGAGCCATAATTTGTTGCTAAGAACCTCCATGATTCTGATGTATGTAGCTGCTACAAGTCATTGGAATGCTGATGCTATTAGATGTTATTCAGCTGCATAAGCCTAGAGCAACAGCTGTTGCTGCTGTCAGCAATAGCAGTAGCAGTGTGACTTGGTGAGTCTTAAACAGTAGCAGGTGCATTTTATGTATGTCCTCTCAATCCTACAACCTAATTGGCCAATATCCTGTTCTGTCCACCCAAATACATGTTTTCTCTTCATAAGAAAGATTAATTACTAACAATCTGCTTTTATTCATTTTGTCAGGCTTTTTGGCATTTATTGATTTTTGGTTCTAATTACTTAGTTTCAATGTTTGCCTACTGACTTTGTCGAAACTGCTGATGACTTATTACATTCATTTTGGCTGCTTTCTCTGCAGGATCACTCAATGTATGTGCTTCGTTTCTGCAAAGATGTCGTTGTTGAAAACGGCCTAGTAAGCTTTCTTCCAATGTGCTTGCTTCCAATTATGGTACTTGTATGTGTTTACATCTGATGACATCATGAGCAAGTGAAGGGGAGCTTTTTTTAATCACATTGGCATTTTGAACCTAGATTTGTGAGTTTCTTATGACTTCATTGTGTGTGCAGACCAGATTGAACAATGGGCGCTTTTCACCTATATATTTTTCCTCAACAACCAGTCATATTGATTTTGTTCAAGTGAGTGAGATCTTTCAAGTTTGTCTGTCATTATCTTCTTGGTCATTCCCTTTGCTGAGGTCTTTAAATGATGTTTCTGGAGTACATGGCTCTGCCTTGGCAATTCAGATCTTTTTATGTACTACATGTGGAGTCTATGAAAGATGGATGGAATGCTGTTGTGCTTTTCTCAGGAGTATCGGAATGGTGATCTGAGTGGCTGTGAACATCAGGGTTATGATTACGGTGGCCGAACCACAGTGGTGAGATTTATATCCAAGATTTTCAAAATTGTTTTGTGAAATATGCAGACTAATCTTGTGTTGAAGTCTGGAAGGGTGGTTGGACTAATGATACCCATAGTTTCACATCAGTCTGTGCAATACATAACATTGATTTGCTTTCCTTTTCAAGCTCTAAATAAGTTTTCTTTCACAGGTTTCCATCATCTGTGGCTCATGTCCAGGGGTTGCCTCTTGCAAGGGTATGGATGCCTTCTGGATTCCACATCTTTTTTGTTCAGAAGGCTAGGGTTACACTATGATTCCTCAGTGTTTATGGTGTGATGAAGAGGGTATAGTAGTTTCATAGCTATTTCATGTCTTATTTCTGTTGATTCTCTGGACAAAGTACAAGATGAGACTGGGAAACTATCTTATTGGAGATTCAGTTTACCATGATGACCATAAAGTTTTAATTGTGCCTGTTGGCTTCAGGTGTTTTTGGTGCCAAACTTAATGTGGGGCCTAGCCCTAGAAATCGGGCAGGTGCATTGTTCTTGACATGCTCTGTGTGGGTATTTTGATTCAGATCCGGATGGGTGCATCTGTAGTGTGACTCCAAATAGCGATAAATGCTTGTAAGTTCCAAGTTTTTCACTGAGACTTTGCCATAAGCTTCATTGTGATGTACTAGTCTCTACTCTGCAACCGAAGAGGTTAGGGAATTTAGTTTTCTGTTTTAACAAGAGGCCTGCTGAGAGGAGGCTCTTAATGAGGGTTTGTCAAGATCAAATTGTGTGACTTTGTCTTGTTATGATTTGCAATATGTTTACTGGATGTGCTGATAACGTTGTTAAGTACAGATCTTAGGCACATCTACTTTATGCACTTGCCTTGAGTTTTAGCAGTTTATTGTATAACCTATCTACAAGCTATGTCTTTCGAGTGCCAATTGACATCATGATAGAGTCTTCCCATTGCTTCAAGAAATGTGACAGAACTTAAGGATTTGGAGTTTCGTGTAAATTCTTGAGCACAATTTGGAGCAGATTACCATATATGGTCTACACCTGGCATTGGGAGCTGAGGAAGTCAGTGGAGTGTAATGGCAGCTAGTCACTGCCATTCATAATGAAGGTGATGGTCTTATACTTTGTGAGTGACACTGGCAAGGTCATGACTGCACTGGTTTGTGTTGTGTTTGTTTTCGTTTCTGGAATTGACACAATGGTTACTCTTGAGTGTTATTGTGGATTTTTTCCTGCAATCTCATAGGTAAGCTATCTAGAAGCTTATCTGGATACCAGCTCATGAGGACATGTGGCCTAGGCGTATTGGCAGAGGCAATTTCAGATAGGGTAAAATTTTCAGTGCAAAAGATTGGCTGATGGTGAGGATTTGCTGAAATCTGTGGAAACCACCAAGCCCTTCAATCTGAGTGCCCAAAAGTTTGAACCCCCATTCTGTCATTATGCAGGACTTTCGGCCCATCATTTGAAATGTCCTCAAAAACCCTGTATTTTTGTTAATAAATCTCTGACCATAAACTCTGACAGATAGTGATTTGATCATCTTAGATGATATAAGTTCTAGTGTAGACCAAAATAATGTGATTGTTTTTGGCAGGCAAAATGTGGTTCTGGCAGTCAATTTTTGTCAGCGAGGGCCACATGTCTTCAGTGGTTTCACTGTTGGCTTCAGTCCTCGGGGCAAGGAAGTGGTTTGTTTCTCCATCTCAACCTTGAAAGGTCTATTAGAATAAAACTATATCAAAAACTAACGTAAGAATCTCAAAAGGAGCATAAGACCACTTCAATGGGGCATCTTAAGCTTGGTATGAAATACAACTACATATATTTGCATGAAGCCAGAAGGAATTTTGAAGCTTGATTTTTGATACAATACTTGTTCTCATTGTGCAAAGAGAAGAACTTCAGAAACTGAGTATTCTCATCTATTGTCATTTAGCAGATAACATTGGAAATCACATCTTTTAATTGAGTCCAATGAAGAAGATGAGTGGAAATATTTGCAGTGTATCCATCCTGTTGCCAGGTACTGCATGTTTGTATACCATGAGCAAGAGGGCATACTGTGCAGCCTGCAAAGTTCTAGGTGTTTCTTTTAGCCATTGGGCTGAAAGTAGGGTGGAGGCTGTGCAAATTGAGTAGAGATGTGGTTGGTTACTCTCCTCAGATATGTATATATCTTTTGCTTCATAGATCCACTCCTGTAGGGCACATTCTTGCAATGACAGGCTTTTGACACTAGGTATTGTCTTGTATGTTTTTATGGGGCAGGTGGAAAATGGTATGGCACATTGGGGATACGATTCTGGGCATGTGGACTATAGGTAAGTGTATTTGTAAGCACGATTTGTTCAGCTGTGTGATGTGGTTTGTGTGAAGGTTAGCATTTGATGTTCAGACTATGGTATCGTAACTGCTTGTATATGGTCCGAAAATCTGTGATGATGACTTTTGACTCTCTTTTGGTCCTTGTGGTGAATAACTCCACCATCATTGATCGTTTGTCCTCTCTGACAAGTGACAGTCACCAACATGATATAATTTTTGGTATATGTAAACTCTTCTTTAATTTGTCAAGAACCATAATTTGATAATCAAAGGGTGATTTCTATGTGGGGATAGGAAGGTTAGAGAGTGGATGCTAACTGAAAAATTGAAGGGATCAGTGAAACCCAATAGACCTACTTCCACACTTTTCCACAAGTATGTTATTTATGTGCAGTTTTGTAACCCAACAATCACGAGTCTATCTCTACTTAACTGCCCGGAGCTCTGAGGCCAACAATATTGGCAAGCCTTCATTCAAGGTATGGAACTAGATTCTGTTTGACAGTCTACCTGTCCAAGGGTTTCTCCTAGATTGTTCTTACCTTTGGCCCTAAACTGGCCAGGTTTCAACGCAGAGGATTTGCAGCTGAAATTCCACTATTACTTGAATGGATCCACCTCATATGGATGTCAGTTTAATACTTGTTTACTGAACCTGGTTTTCCCCTATTGGTATCTGCTGTTCAAGGTATATCCTGAGGAGGGTTTAAGTGTTCAGCTTGATGGAACAGCTTCAAATGGAATACCACCCACCACAGAATCACCAACTATCTTGCAGATAGACTGGAGATGTAAGTTTTTATTCCTGTACCTGTGTCACATGCCTAGTTATATTAAAAACTAAGGTTCTAGATATTAGATTTGAGATCATTTCAGGAGTATCCATTTAGTTATTTGTTTTCAACTGATCTGGTGCAATCATATTGTAACACTATGTTGGTTCTCAACTGGGTAAAGCTGCGGATTTTGAGATGATGGATGCAAACTTTCTGCCACTGGATAAGCTCTGAAATTTGGAATGTTAGGAAAGAGACCCATGACTAGCATGGTTTTGTTGAGCCATCTAGAAAATGTATTGCACATTTCTGAGAAAAAATTCACAACTATTTCTGTTGTTCCAGGTGAAAAAAAAGCAAATCTTCCATATTTGGTTAATGTGACCATTCCAGTTGAGGGCTATGATCCTGTTGTGTTTACTCTGGGCAAGCATTGTGGTACAAGGATTCAACTTTGACCAGAAAGTGTCTCATTTCAATTAGGACCAGAAGTCCTCTCCTCTCCTGTATAATGTCTGTATTAGTTGTAATGTTATTGTCTGGCCTCTCTATGTATGCCTTAGGTTTAGATCCTTGCTTGTTCAGGGGCAAGCTAAAGTGAAATGAAGCTGACCACAAGCTTGTTGCAGCTTGAATCAAGATATTATTAACTTTTGCTGGAACTGACACCATGATTGCCTTCAAAGGGTTTTAATATTGGAGATATCTCTACAATCTGTAGTTATATTGTTCTAGTGTGATGGTGGGTGTGAAGATTACAAACAGGAGAAGGAGAAATCTGGGTCTAATGCATGGGCCTCGTTTGGTGTTCTTTCATCCATGTGATCTTTCTTTCCATTCCATTTTTTCTTTCTTCCTCTAGCATTGGATATTGTACTCTCCTGTTTATGCCTTTGTTAATTTTCTGTTATATGGACATCTGCCTGCTCATCTAAGCCATTGGGATATCTGGTGGTCATTGTATTGGAGTTAATTCACTGAATCTCTTAGGTGAAGCAAACAGACTTTACTTATCACAAAGCAAACTTCTTCAATTACTGGCACTGACAATGGTGTGTCTCTATCCCAGTTTGATGGTAGGGCTCCTCATATTCTGCTGTGCTGGATTTCAATATAAGACCCGGGTGGAAAATAGGGTAAGCAATCTTATACTCGACACTATGACAGTCTGTTGATCCTGTCAAATCAAATATGTAAGAGTGACATGTTGTAATCATCATAGATTGTGTAAGAGACTCAAAGACTGCACGTTAGTTTTCATAGCCTGTTATTTGCCAATGTACTTCCAATGTACTGTAATCTGCATCAGCTGACATAAATGAACTGTAAAGCAATTTACTCTGGGAATGCTCTCTTGTTCTAACAAAAAACTGTTTAACTATGTCACTTTCAGCATGGCTTGGATGCACTGCCTGGATTTGGTGTGTTTACCAAATGTATTGAGGCTGTAAGTAATTCTCCTGTGCTCATAGTCTTTTCAAACAGAATAAACCATGCTAAAGAAGATGGAGTCTTGCAGGGAAGCATCTCAGCATAACAAGACCATTTGCTTAAATAATTTTCTGTCTTGTTGCTGGTACACAAAACTATGTCACCTTAGTGCTAGCAAACATCATGGCTGAGTCTTCCTCTTCCTTCTGAAAATGCTGCAGCTCCGGACATATATTTTTGTATAGTTTTTGCTTGAGATTTCATATTCTTCTCTACAACCAATGTCAGGAGCTGATGACATCACTAGTGAGTCATGGCAGCTAGTCACTGGTGAAGGTGATGGTCTGATACTTTGTGGGTGTCCCTCATAAGGTTATGACTGCACTTGTTCTTGTTGTGTAGGGTTTAGTTGAACTTCAAAGTGTTATGTGGGCTTTCTCTGCAATCTCATTGAAAATGTTAGCGATACATAAACATGAAGGCGCGTCTATGGAATCAAAGCAGAATTACCTGGGGTGGATGCAGGTAAGTGGAGACAGCAATGGGTATGCACCTGCTGATGAAGCTGTCAATACTACAGGGCCATCTCGTAATGTACAACGGAGTTCTGATGGTGGTTATGGGGCAGTTTAGTCCCTCAGTGTTACCCATTCAAGACACAATCAGTGCTGTGGGAAGTTTCCATCAAGGTTTTAAAAAGAAAATTGAGGGGTATGCAATGACTTTTAGTAGGTTTTCGCATGAACCTTAGCTCATAGATATAGTAGTGCTTCAAGAAGCTTTAGTTTTGTCTACAATGTTCTGGAAGATTCGAGTTATATATTCTTCATATTAACTGTTGTTTGAATCCAGCATTTTTGGCAGGTTTTGATTATCCCAACTTGGACTATCCCTATACTCTCAACTGCTATACTTTTAAGGTTAGGAAGCTAGGAAACTGCTCTGCTTTTCCTAGCTTAATGGCCCAACACCTGCTCTGATCTCTATGTTTCAGATGGATAAACAAACACTACTGGTAAACAACTGTGATTGTCTTCAGTGATAACGGGAACTTGGTTCAATAAGGTTTTGGTCACTTGCACAAATGTTGGTTTTGAAGGTCACCTTACATGCTATGTGACAATTGCTTGTGTTCAATCAGCTCCTCAGCTTTTTTCCCGCTGTTTTGTAGGGCTGGATCCCTTTTCTTTTGTCTTCACTGGTTTGTTGTTGGATCTGACATCTCTATAACCTCATTACTGGGTCACTGCTCTTTGGGTTGACATAAATTGTCAGCAGAGAAATCCTCAATGCTTTGGAGAATATATGTGGGTGCATTACCCATCAATGTTGTTTGTCTCTAAGTTTCTTGGTAGAACCATGCGTTGTTGAGACGTTCTTGAGCTGAATTCACCTGTAACCCAGACACACAATTTAAATGACCATCCAGAGAGTAAACCCTGCTTCCACTACCACTTGGTGGTGTCCCAACTTAGATCTTCTATGAATCCCTCCCCAAATAACTGTGTAGACACTGTATTGTTAGCATTGAAGATTACCTTAGTACACTTTACCTTGGTGGCTTCAGCACACCAAGGTCTGCCATACTAATTAATGAATTTTTAACATTCCATTTCCAAAAACAAAGTGTTTGAAATCATTCTTTATTTTCCTTCACAAAAACTCTCTTTGAAAAAAGTATGTTTTGAAAATTTCAACATTTTAAAAAGTAATATTATTTGTGCTGAAGCCACCAAGGTACTACCATAATGATCCTTTTTGCTGCTATTTTCACACATCTCTTGGGGTAGGCTTTAAGGTAAGTTTGAACCAGTGTTGTCTGGTTGTTGGGTATAGAGAGAACCGCTGGTTCTTGGGCTGAGTTCATATCTAAGAATGGTTGGTCCTGGTCAGTCTCTAATTTCAGGAGATTGAAATCTCTTGGGGTCAAGGCTTGTGACCTTTTGGTCTTTTGCAGTCTCGTCTGCCAGTTCTTCATGATCATAAGTAGAAGGTCAAAATTTTCTAGCCCAATTTTGGATTGATGAAGATTATTGAGCACTGGGCTGCAATGTTGAATATCCTTTCAGTTTCTGTTTGAGATTTGATGATTGCCCATAGTTGGTGAGCAAGAGAAGCCTGGTTTCAAAATTGTCCAACATGCTTCTGAACATGCAATGGCATAGCTAGGACATCTTTGTGTCATACAACGACACAAAGAGTAATGGGAGTTCAAACATAATCACAAATAAACCTTTCAACTTTTGAATTGTGGGTCTAGAAGCAACAAATTGTGAGCTTTGCTTACAATATATCTCCATACAAGTGATAGAAGAGGGTCCATCATGCATAACCTTTGCACAAATTAGCTTTGAATGGAAAACACCATGTATCAAAGGCACAGTGGCCCTCAATCCTACATACATCAACCTGCACGCTTTGTGTCAAGTATAAAGTAGCCACAAAAGCATATGATAGTAGCCCATAATTGCAAGGCTTGTTTAGAATGCACAAGTTCACAATAGGTAATAAAATGTCTGTTTCTTGCAATAGTCCATGTATGGCCATCAAGAGCTTGCACTTATAGATGTGCAAGTTGTCACCCATATCAAATTTTGATTGATGCTTATCTTCCAAATTTTCTTGGAACAAGAGTACCTATGACACAAATCATGTCTTCAAAGTGATTTGAGTTTTCTTGGAGGCATATACTTGCAAGCTAACCATTATTCATGTCTATCCTTGCCAAAAAAAAAAAATTAATACAAGCAATGGTTTTTTACAACTAGCATGTGCTTCTTTTAAATTGACCTTCCACAAGCTAATGCATATTTTACTATTATCAATGGCATATTGAACCCACGTTGATGTTGCATGAACATGTCCTAATGGAAGGAAATATGAGGTCTAAAGCACCACTTAAAAACTGATGTTAGAGTTGTAGCTATAAGTGAGTGAGTTCAAATTGAGTCCTTTGTCTTTAAGGCAAGCTATGACTTTATCTACAAAGCCCAAAAGAATCAAGCAATGTTTTCATGTCCTTAAGCATTGCAACAACCTTTTTACTACTCATTTAAAATAAATTGATTGTAATGTGACATGGTTGTTATGTGTGTCATCAATAAAACTCATGACATGTGTAAATGTGTAAAAGCCTCCACATGTTGGGATCCACAAGTCGAATAACAACGTTGTGCATTCATGAAATATTACTTGGTTTTCTCTTGACATACTTCTCATTGCTTTTAGAGACTATTTTTGGTATAACTTTGTTAATTTTAGTGTACAAGATGGGAAGACAACTTTACCACATTGTCATAGGACCAAACAACAAAGTTATGGGTTTGTAATTGATGCTATTGGACCACAACTTGTGGGATATGAAGGACCAAATCTGCGTATAATGCTTTTTGAAAGGTATATAAGATTTGAATACTATTAAAGAATTCAGCAACTTAAGATGGGGCAAGGCCTTTTCTCCCTTTTTTAAAAATTCTCTCTAGATCACTTTGAATGTTGTTCTTAGCCTCCCCGTACCTACCACCTCTTTAACTGGTCTTTCGTGTATTAATAATCACATGTTTTTTCATTGACACATAGTCCCATCTTTCTTCCAACCAATGAACATTTCATTTCCACCAACAAAGTCATGCACATAAAAATAGTAGTCACTTGGGTAGCAAACTGTGCGCATCACATAACTTGAATTTTTTTGCTAAATTGATTGAAATCTCAGTGTGAAAAGAAAAAAATCCCTCATAAGAAGTGGTAAAATGTATCTACATTGTTTATATCTGGATTTTGGAATTTTTTTTTTTGGCGGGGGGGACAGCTGGTTTAATTTCCCTTGTTATTTTTACCAACCCTAAAGCCACCAAAAAAAAAAGAAAAGAAAAAAAGTTAAAAAATTAATATTAAAATTAAAATTAAAAAAAAAAACTCTCTCCAGGGTTGTCAAATCCTGCTCAATCAGTCCCAGTTGGATTCTTCTGTACTTCTATTTTGAGTTTCAATAGAGCCCTAGGCCTACCCTCTCTGTAAAGAAAAGATTTGTTATCAAGGAAAAAGAAAATATAGGTAGGTACCTAAACCAAAAAATATATAAATAAATAAATAAATAATAAAATAATAAAATAAAAATCTATAAAGATGAGAATAAAAAAAAGGGCGTACCTTCAGAAAGTCAGCAAAGGTACTCTGCCAGCCTGTTGGGGATCATATGCAATCCCCAAAGTTATTGTGGGATATTTTGTCACATAACCGACCTAATGAACACTATGAAAAAACACCCACTTCTTGACCAATCAAATCCGTTGCATATGATTTTTTTTTCTTCTTGATTGTACATAGTGTGTGTGGCCTAGGCTTGTCCACTAGCTACTACTCCCCCCCCCCCCCC